>Ga0257120_1002471_pt1 | contig 11059 bp, 13 predicted proteins | sample SI106_10metaG_FD_190153 | JGI IMG/M metagenome (GOLD analysis project Ga0257120, IMG submission 190153) | Marine microbial communities from Saanich Inlet, British Columbia, Canada - SI106_10 | ecosystem: Environmental > Aquatic > Marine > Inlet | place: Canada: British Columbia | collected... | reverse complement strand
TTGGGAACGATCGCCCGCTAACGATAATTGCTGGCCCCTGCCAGTTGGAAAGCGCTGATCACGCCCAGATGATCGCAGGCAAAATGAAGGAGGCCTGTAACGCCGCTGGCGCACAGTACATTTTCAAAGCCAGCTACGACAAGGCAAACCGCACTTCCATCAGCGGCGTGCGTGGGCCGGGAATGGAAGAGGGGCTTGAAATGCTTGCCTCTGTTAAGAAGGCAATTGGCGTTCCTGTACTGACCGACATTCACACCCCTGAACAATGTGCGGCCGCAGCACAGGTGTGTGACGTGTTGCAAATTCCTGCGCTTTTGTGCCGCCAAACGGACTTGATCCTAGCAGCTGGTCACACAGGTGCAGCAATCAATGTCAAAAAGGGTCAATTCCTTGCCCCCTGGGACATGCAAAACATCGTGACCAAAATCGAAAGTACCGGTAACAAACGGATCATGCTAACCGAACGGGGCACCTCTTTTGGATACAACACACTGGTCACCGACATGCGTTCGATCCCACAAATGGGAATGACGGGCTATCCAACGGTTATGGACGCCACGCACTCAGTTCAGCAACCTGCAGGCCTTGGTGGCTCCACGGGCGGGCAGCGTGAATTTGCACCCCTTATGGCGCGCGCGGCGGCAGCAATCGGCACTGCCGCAATCTTTATCGAAACACATGAAGACCCAGACAAATCACCATCAGATGGGCCGAACATGGTCTATCTCGACCAGATGCCTGAATTGATCGGCACCCTTATGCAATTTGACGCAATCGCCAAAGCACACCCACTGGCACTTTAAGTATTTTTGGAAAGAACTCTCGTAACAAAACCAGCTTCAACAGTATCCCAAAACACTTGGGAATTTTTACGCGGCGCAATGATTACGCCAACTGGTTTTCGCGAATACGATGCACGCTGAAAATATCCTGACACAATCAACCTGCCTGATATCACCGCACTTGGCCTTGGCGCACAGATGCATCTGCGCGGGATCGCGCCTGTTATCGCTGTTGGCAACGATTACCGCGAATACTCTTTGTCGATCAAAACCGCTTTGATGTTTGGCTTGATGCAAGCGGGTACTAACGTCAAAGACATCGGCCCAGCCCTGTCACCAATGGCCTATTTCAGCCAATTCCACCTTGATACGCCAGCTGTTGCCATGGTGACAGCCAGCCACAATCCAAACGGTTGGACCGGAGTGAAGATGGGTTTTGAGCGCCCCCTCATCCACGGCCCTGACGAGATGAACGAATTGCGCAATATCGTCCTTGAAGGGCATGGCCAGCCACGTGAAGGCAGCAAATACGAATTCGTCCACGGCGTGTGTGAAGCTTATTTGGATGACCTTGTTGGCGATTTCAAAATGACACGCAAACTCAAAGTCGTTTGTGCAACAGGCAACGGAACAGCCGCAGCCTTTGCGCCTGAATTGTTTGAACGCCTCGGCGTTGAAGTGGTCCCAAGCCACAATGAACTGGATTACAACTTCCCACACTACAACCCAAATCCCGAAGCCATGGAAATGCTGCATGACATGTCCGACAGCGTCAAAGCATCCGGGGCTGATTTCGCCCTTGGTTTTGACGGCGATGGCGACCGTTGCGGCGTGGTGGATGACGAGGGTGAAGAGATCTTTGCGGACAAAGTCGGCGTTATCATGGCCCGTGATCTGGCCAAGATTTACCCAAATTCCACAATCGTGGCTGACGTGAAATCAACTGGCCTTTTGCCTCTGATCCAGAACTTCAAAAATACGGGATCCAAGCGGACTACTGGAAAACCGGTCACTCCCACATGAAACGCCATGTAAAAGAACTGGGCGCATTGGCTGGGTTTGAGAAATCAGGCCACTACTTCCTGTCCGGCGAAATTGGACGTGGCTATGACTGCAGCATGCGCGTTGCTGTGGAAATCTGTAAACTGATGGACCGCAACCCTGACATGTCTATGTCTGACCTGCGCAAAGCATTGCCAAAAACATGGGCAACACCAACGATGTCCCCATACTGCTCCGATCTGGAAAAGTATGATACGCTGGATCGCCTTGTGGCCAAGTTTGAAGCTGGTGAGAAACTGGGCGGTCGTGCAATCAAAGAGGTTGTGACCGTCAACGGGGCGCGTGTGATCTTAGACAACGGCGCATGGGGATTGGTGCGTGCATCATCCAACACGCCAAACCTTGTTGTCGTCTGCGAAAGCCCTGAATCCGATGCAGAAATGCGTGCGATTTTTGAAGACATTGATGCGGTCATCCGCACCGAAAGCAGTGTCGGCGAATACGACCAAACCATCTAATGGCGCAACGGCTTTCACTGGTGGCCATCGTCGTAGGCGACTACGATGAGGCCATCAGTTTTTATACCGAAAAATTGGATTTTGAGCTGGTAGAAGACACCTATCAGTCAGAACAAGACAAACGCTGGGTTGTCGTCCGTCCCAAGGGCGAAAACGGCACTTCCATTTTGCTGGCTCAAGCGTCCAACCCTGAGCAATCAAAAGCCGTCGGCGCGCAATCTGGTGGCCGTGTTTTCCTATTTCTGGAAACCGACGACTTCTGGCAGGACTACAACGCCTATGTTGAAAAAGGGATCGAATTTGCGCGACCGCCCGTCGAAGCGGAATACGGCACGGTCGCGGTCTTCAAAGATTGCCACGGCAACCTTTGGGACTTGATCCAATACAACAAAACCAAGAGCGCGCGACCTAGTCAAACAGCTTGAACAATTCGCCCTTCAGCTTGTCCTCTAGCTTTTTCTTCACGGCATCCTCAACGGATTGACCATCCTGAGTAGAGACACCCAATTCCTTCTCCAGCTTTTCCTGCGCACGGGCTTTGGTGTCATCCTCCAAGGCCTTCGCCTTTTCCTTCAGCTTGGCTTTTTCTTCGGCTAGGTTCAGATTGATCGCAGCTTCCAAATCTGGCTGGATACGGGGGTTGGACCATGGGCCTTTGATGCTCACAGGGATCGCGATCCCCTTGCCAGAGTTGGCGCGTAAGGCGGCAGGGGTGAACAAATAATCGATATCCTGTGCGCCCAAACCAACGCGGCCTTTTCCCCGGGCCTCGTAATTGGGAAGCACAAACAACAGATCATCGTTGCGCAGGTTTCCTGCATTTATAGCAAAGGTCGCGCCAAGACTGTCAAAAACCGTGGTGCCACCCGATCCGTTGCCACTGCCCATTAACGTATTCAGGTCCAAACCCTGAATGGTGCCCTGTCCCAAACGCAACGCCCCATTTCCAGACAACGAGCGCATGATTGCATCAACATTGGACCCGCTGCTCAAAAATGAAATCTCCGCATCACCATTGCCCGTCAGACGCTCAACATCCATCGCATCGCGCAGAACCTTTTGAACCGAAACCGACTTGGCGAAAATCTTACCGCCAACCGACAATCCACCGCGGTTGTTCATGACAAACTCACCCGAAACAGTGCCATCATAGGCCTGAACCTCGCGCATTTCGAAAACCATCCGTGACCTGTCATTCTTGATCAGCGCGCGGGTTTTCCCCAGCTGGAATGAACACAAGTCAATGCTGCTGGCCGTCAATGCGATCTCGCCGTTGAACGCGGCCAATCCAGATGCATCGATACGGTCTTTGGGCCAACCGGTGCCCACACTCCCAGCGCTGCTTGCGCTTGAACTGTCACCTTGGGTCGCGCCCTTCAAATCCAATGCTCCGGCACTGATCTGTGCGTTGATCTGTGGTGTCCCATTCAATGAAATATCCGCAGCACCGGTAATTGTGTTGCCACCCAAATCGGCTTGCATCCCACGCAAGGACAGGCGGCGATCCGATGTCAAAGTAAGGTCAGCGTCCATATCGACGCTGCGCCCCAAACCACGCGGCAAATCTGCGCCGTCCAGCCCCAAGGCCCGCAAGAATGCATCGGTATCAGACAGCTTCAAACCAAGGCGGCCCGCCACATCTCCAGCGGTGCTGGCACGACCGTTCAGCGAAAGCGATCCACCAGATGTCTTGATGCGCGCAACGACCGGCTGCACGTCACCGGCAATAAAGCCCGCAAAGCCATTGATCGTGGCCACGACATCCACGTCTGCACCCGCAGGCCGCAGCGTTGCCTGAATGTCAGCAGCGCCCAACCGCTCTGGCCAATCCAATGCCAAATCCACGCCACTATATGAAACAAGATCACTGCCCTCTGCGTCATAGATCAAGGTTGCGTCCGTCACGGTCAATTTCTGCAAACTAAAGGCCTGCGCTTCGCGATCAGGTGTGGTTCCCGTTTCAATCGCAGCGTCCCCGCTGGCATCGGTGAAAATCCAGCTTGCTCGGCCATCTTTGCGGCTTTCCAATCGGATAGTTGGGCTTGCAGCTTCAATATTGGTGATCTTGATTTCACCACTCAACAAAGCCATCGCATCAATCCCAATTGCCGCATTGCGCGCCGTCAGCATCGAGCCTTGGCGCGCCCAATCCGCATTGCCGACTTCGATTTCGCCCGCTGATACGCCCAAGACAGGCCAAAGGGTCATCGACACATCACCGGTGATGCTCACATCACGCCCTGTCTGGGCTTGGATTTGTTCGGCCGCCAGTCGCGCGATCCGATCTGCAGGCAAGAACAGCAACAACACAACCGTCACAACAACGGTCAATAACAACGCCCAAATAATACGCCCAATAATTTTCATGCCACTCATCCTCATGTTCGTTCCTACAACCCTAGGCCGCAGAACCGAACACCTCAATCCCAGAACCCTTCCCCTCTGCCCAGCCATCCACTATAGGCATCCTCATGAGCACAAACCCGCCAAACATTCGCCCCGACCTCGCCCCTAAACTCCAAGTGCGTGAACCCGTGCGTTCCGGCCAGCCCACCATCGGCATGGTATCCCTTGGTTGCCCCAAGGCATTGGTTGACAGCGAACGCATCCTGACGCGCCTGCGCGCCGAAGGTTATGGCGTCTCCCCTGATTATGCAGGGGCCGATGCGGTGATCGTAAACACCTGTGGTTTCCTTGATAGCGCCAAGGCCGAAAGCCTTGATGCCATCGGTGAAGCCCTGAACGAAAACGGCAAGGTCATCGTGACAGGGTGCTTGGGCGCGGAACCCGATTACATCCGCGAACACCACCCAAAGATCCTCGCGGTCACGGGCCCGCACCAATACGAACAGGTGTTGGATGCTGTGCACAAAGCTGTACCGCCATCTCCCGATCCGTTCATTGATCTACTCCCACCCTCAGGCGTATCACTCACACCGCGCCACTTCAGCTATTTGAAGATTTCCGAGGGCTGCAATCACAAGTGCAAGTTCTGCATCATCCCAGATATGCGCGGCCGCCTTGCCTCCCGCCCTGCCCACGCAGTCATGCGCGAAGCGGAAAAGTTGGTTGAAGCTGGCGTTAAAGAACTGTTGGTCATTTCCCAAGATACTTCAGCCTACGGCGTTGATATCAAACATGCTGAGGATCGCGGGCACCGTGCCCACATTACTGATCTGGCGCGCGATCTTGGGTCGCTCGGGGCATGGGTACGTCTGCACTATGTCTACCCATACCCGCATGTGCGCCAGATGATCCCGTTGATGGCAGACCCATCAAACGGCGTTTTGCCCTACCTTGATATTCCGTTCCAGCACGCACACCCAGACGTTCTGAAACGCATGGCACGCCCTGCGGCTGCGTCTAAAACACTGGATGAAATCGCGGCATGGCGCGAGATTTGTCCAGACATCACTCTGCGCTCTACCTTTATTGTGGGGTATCCGGGCGAAACGGAATCCGAATTCCAAACCTTGCTGGATTGGATGGACGAAGCGCAGCTCGATCGCGTTGGATGCTTCCAATATGAAAACGTCGAAGGCGCACGCTCAAATGCACTGCCCGACCACGTGGATGCAGAGATCAAACAAGATCGCTGGAACCGCTTTATGGAAAAAGCCCAAGCAATCTCTGAAGCCAAGCTTCAAGCCAAAGTTGGCAGCCGCATTGATGTGATCATTGATGAAATCGATGAAGACGCCGCAACCTGTCGCACAAAATCAGACGCGCCAGAAATTGATGGCAACCTGTTCATCGATGAAGGTTTTGAGAAATTGAACGTCGGCGACATCGTCACCGTTGAGGTCGATGAAGCGGGCGAATACGATCTTTGGGGCAAACTGGTTTAACCACAAAAATCTGCCAAAATTTGCGCGGCACCTATGTCTAAGTGCCGCGCAATTTCAAATTAGTCTTCCAGCAAGAATGTGATTTTCATCACAACGCGGTATTCGCTGATTTTGCCATCTGTCACGACAACTTTTTGATCCGCAATCCGCGCGCCGCTGATGCCCTTAAGGGTCTTGGATGCGCGCGCAATGCCGCTTTCCAATGCGTCGTCAAATGATTTGGTTGAGGATGCGATGACTTCGGTAACTTTTGCGATGCTCATAGTATTTTCCTTTGATTTAAAAATTGGCTTGAGAAATTCAGGGGCCGACCCATCGATTGTATGTGTGATGCCCTGGGTGTTTGTTGTCTCAACTGTGGCGATCATAACCGGCAAAGCTGACTTCCATTAAGGGGAAAACAGGGCCGTCCCACCCCCTAATGGAGAGCTGTCATGACCACACTATAGCCTGCCTAAACAGGTAGTGCCTCAGTTTGGAAGTCCGGTTTGAGCCCAGAGTTGCAATCTGAAAGGGCATGGCGCAATCATCAAGCCTTGTCATTTTAAGCCCATAGAAAGCTATCCTTCATGCCATCAACCGAACTTCTAATAGCCTTCTTTCTGGCAACGAGCATATTTGCTTACATGCCGGGTCCATCAACGCTTTATGCGGCTGCGCAGACTATCGCTCGGGGAAAACGGGCGGGTTGGTTCGCTACACTGGGTATACACATTGGCGGTTACGTCCATGTCTGGGCCGCAGCCTTCGGCCTAGCAATCTTGTTCAAAGCCGTTCCAGTTCTGTATGTTGGTTTGAAGTTCGGTGGTGCAGCATACCTAATTTGGCTGGGTTATAAGATGTTTACCTCCAAAGGATCATTGGAGAAAACTAACCTGAAGATAGATGTAAAAAGCCCGCGAAAGGCCTTTTGGTAAAGTGTCACCGTCGAGGTTTTAAACCCCAAGACGGCGATTTTCTATCTGGCGTTCCTACCACAATTCACGGACCCAAATGCGGGATCGGCTATTTGGATTCAGCTTCTCGTTCTAGGCACAATTGTGAATGTAATGTTCTCAAGCGCCGATGTGTTGTGCGTTATTTTGGCCCATAAAGTGACTGCATATTTCAAGGTGTCTGCATCGGCAAATCGTATTGCACAGCGGCTCGGCGGTAGCATCCTGATTGCGCTCGGCCTCAACGTTGCGCTCAATCGCCAATGACTGCAAAGTCCGCATAGCTGAAATTTAAACTGAGACGCACCCCTCAAACACGCCATACTTGCATTTGTTCCGCTTATGTTATATTTATGTTCTCAATAACAGGAACAAAGGAATCAGTCATACAACACCAAGCAACGCTACCAGGTATGTTTGCACCCGTTCAGGGCGTGCTTGCGATTGAACCTACGGTTCCCGCCACCGAAAAACAAATCGCATTTGCAAAATCTATCGCGGGTAAAATGGGTGTCACTTTGCCCACATCCCTGTTTGCCAATCGCACCAGCCTGTCTGCGTGGATCGACAAACATAAGCCAAAGCCACCAACAGGTCAGTTCGCCAATTACCCCTCATCCAAACAGGTGCAATTTGCAGAACGCATTGCGCGGCTCAAACGGCGCGAGGTGCCGCACGAATGCTTTCGTGACAAAACACTGATGTCGCGTTGGATTGATGGGAACAAACCACGTTGATAGCGTTGGATTATCGCGCCCGCAGCCCTACCTGTTGGGAATGAATGAAGAAACCAAAGTGCTATACAACGCGCAGTGCCCCGTCTGCCGGTTTGAAATTGATCATTACCGCAGCTACGCGCAGAAATCAGACCTCGCTATCCGGTTTGACGATCTGAACAGTGATGCCTTATCGGCGTGGGATATTACCTCTGATCAGGCGGCGCGCCGCCTTTATGTAGAACACAAAGGTCAGCTGTATTCGGGCATTCCAGCATTCATCGTGTTGTGGCGCGAGATGCCACGCTACCGCGAATTGGGGCGGATCGTCGACCTGCCGGTCATCCACTGGATCGCCTGTAAGGTGTATGACCTTGCGTTAGCGCCTGCGATTTATTGTTGGCATCTGTATCGACAGCGGCGTACCTAAAGTCACCCAAAAAAGGCCGTGCGCATGTACCCCACCCCTAGAAATGAAACTATTGCTGATGGGATCGTACACGCCCTATCCATTTCCTTGAGTGTCTATGGTGCCGTTTGGCTGTGGTGCTATTTACCGATGTGGAGCACCACTGAGATGTCTTGGGCGGTTGGCGTCTACATTGTGATCATGGTCAGCGCGTTCACCGTTTCCGGCGTCTATCACATGACCCCAATTTCGGATTTGCGTGTGCGCATGCGCCGTGCAGACCACGGTCTGATATTCCTGCGCATTGCCTCCAGCTATACACCGCTGGTTTTGGTTATAAACACACCGTTCTCCTATGTCGTCTTGGCTGGGGTATGGATCGCTGCGCTGACTGGTTTCTTTTCCAAACTCGTGTTCTGGAAGGGCGAAGGCGGGTCATCCCTCGCGCTATACTTTGCACTTAGCTGCGCGATGTTCCTCTTGATTTGGCCAATGTGGCAACGCTTGGATCACACCTCGATCTGGTTATTATTGGGAGGTGGCGCGACCTACGGGATTGGCGCGATCTTTTATTCACGCAAAACCATGCCCTATCGCTATCCAGTCTGGCACATCTTTGTAACGGCTGCATCGACTGCGTTCTTTGTCGCCATTGCCATCGCGATCCGCTGATTACAGCGCGTCCAAATAGGCACGCACACAAGTCTGCACATGACGGAAACGATCACCGCCCAAATGCTTGCCACCATACCAACGTGTCACGACGATCAAATGATCGCTTAACCCCTCGCGCTCTAGCATCCGCACAATGATCATGCCCGCACCGCTTTCGCCGTCATCACCCTTTAGTGCGCCAGTCGCAGACAGTTGCACCGCCCATGTATTGTGGGTCGCCTTGGCATAGGCCTTGTCACGTTTCAAAAGCTTCAGGGCCGCGTCCACGCCGGCACGATCCGTCACCGGACAGCCAGAGACCGCATATTTGGACCCCTTGTCCGTCAGGATGTGGCCCAACATCTTCATTGCTTAAATCTCAGACAGCGCTTTTTGCACGACTTGCAGGCGTTCCTCATTGGACGGATGGGTGCCAAGGAAACGATCACCCGGATCAGGGATGCGTTTGATAAACTCTGACCCGATCACAGGTGAATACCCGCCCAAGGCCGTCAATTTTGCACCAAGGTAATCCGCCTCAAGTTCATGATCCTTGGAATATCCACGCGCCCCAAACTGCGCACCCAACTTCACAGCCTCTTCAACGCCGGCCGGTGCTGCCCCCGTCAATGTTGCAAGACCACCCAAAATCACAGCCCCCGCAACAGAGTTCTGTTTCTGACGTCCAATGTGGTTCAAAATGTGGTGTGCACCCTCATGCCCCATGACAAATGCCAATTCATCCGCATTGCCCGCATCCAAAATCAACTTTTGCGTAAAGGCGATAATAGGGCGCTTGTTCGCATCCAGTGTTTGATAGGCGTTGGCTGGGCTGTTTGGGTTGCCATCAATGACGATCCGGAAATCACAATCCAAACCAGTCGTTTTGGTGCGGCACTCCCGTTCAATCACAGGCTCCATTTTGGTTGCCACGCGCGCAAAGGCCCGTTGGGCCTGTGCCGCTGAACTAAACCCAGAGGTCGTCGCCACCAAAGGTGCGGCACTTGTGTTTGTGTCCGAAGTCGGCACCACGTCACAGGCCGCAACCAGCCCAAGCAAACCAAACCCAATCGCCATTCTCAGAAACATACAGACCTCAAAGCAAAAAACTCAGCGCCATCTTACCATTCAACCCGCCCTCTTACACCCCTGTTCACGCACTTATGTCCGAGCGTGCAAGCCACCGCCCAAGTCACACCAATAGGGCCTTCCTATATGAGGCAACATTGATAAACTCTGCCTCAGACAACGGGAGAAAACACGTGGCCACTGGTACAAACATCAAAACCTACTTTGAGGGCGCATGGCACAACGAAGACAAACCCATCATGCGGGCCGCCGACCACGGGTCATGGTTGGGCACCAATGTGTTTGACGGCGCACGCTATTTTGATGGCGTGACACCAGACCTGCTGACCCACTGCGAACGGATCAACCGATCCGCCAAAGCATTGATGATCGCGCCCACGATGGACCCAAACGATATGGTCAACGCAATTCATGACGGGCTGAAATCATATGACCCTACTGCGGCCGTCTACATCCGCCCCATGTACTGGGCCACCATCGGTGACGACACTGGGATATTACCCAGCCAAGATGAAACCGGTTTTGCCATCTGCCTTGAACAGATCCCAATGGCCCCGCAAAAGGCATCCACCACATTGACCCAGACACGGTTCCGCCGTCCCGTTCTGGCCGACAACGTGGTGAACGCAAAAGCGGGCTGCCTTTACCCCAACAACGCCCGCATGATCGCCGAAGCGCGCAGCAAGGGGTTCAAAAACGCACTGGTTGCGGATGCGTCAGGCAACGTGGCCGAAACCGCCAGCGCCAACGTCTTCATGGTGAAGGACGGCGAGGTGTTCACCCCAATTGCCAACGGCACCTTCCTTGCGGGCATCACCCGTGCGCGCCACATGAAACACATGCGTGAAAACGGCATGACGGTGAATGAAAAAACGCTCACATTCGAGGATTTCCATGACGCAGACGAGGTGTTCCTAACGGGTAATATGATGAAAATCACGCCTGTCACGGCCTTTGACGACACCCAATATGAAATCGGGAAAACCACAAATCAGGTGCGCGAAATGTATTGGGATTGGGCCGTCAGCGGCGGCTAACTGCCCCTAAACACCTGACCCAAAAGAAAATCTAACATCTTCGCTCAATTGCGTTGCCACACCCCGCGC
>Ga0257120_1002463_pt1 | contig 11081 bp, 13 predicted proteins | sample SI106_10metaG_FD_190153 | JGI IMG/M metagenome (GOLD analysis project Ga0257120, IMG submission 190153) | Marine microbial communities from Saanich Inlet, British Columbia, Canada - SI106_10 | ecosystem: Environmental > Aquatic > Marine > Inlet | place: Canada: British Columbia | collected... | reverse complement strand
GTCAATCAATGACGAAGTGGTTCAAGAGATACCTAATCTTGTTGTTACCGCTGGTAAGGGTTATGTGGCAAGCCGAATGAAAGATACAACTGCCGGCGCTATGAGTCACATGGCTGTTGGTACTGACAGCACTGCCGCCGCCGCAGGAGATACAGCGCTTGGAGCAGAGTCAGGACGGGTCGCCTTAACGTCATCAACTGTTTCCGGCAACGTCATTACATACGTAGCTTCATTCCCAGCAGGCACGGCTACTGCCGCACTAACTGAAGCGGCAATCACAAATGCATCTAGCGGCGGAACCATGCTTTGCAGAACGGTCTATGCCACAGTCAATAAATCTAGCTCGGACAGCATGTCCATTTCGTGGTCAATTACCGCTTCGTAAGAGAGGTTTAGATGTCAGTTTTATTTTCAAATAATGCGTCTACCACTCTCTCGGCTGGGGCTGGTGATTCTGCCACTTCTATCACAGTGGCAGATGGCTCTGTTTTTCCTGCAATTTCTGGAAGTGACTACGTCTATCTGACGCTAGAGGTTGAGAGTGATCCTGATCTTAAAGAGATTGTTAAGTGTACAGCCCGAAGCGGTAACACACTCACAATCGTTAGGGCGCAGGATGGAACATCTGCCAGAACATTTAGCACTGCGGACAAGTGTGAGCTTAGGCTAACTGCCGCAGGTTTAAACGATGTTTCTACGCAAGCTGACACTGACACTACCTATACAGTAGGTGATGGTGGCCTAACCCAGAACAACTTTACGAACGCGGATCACAGCAAGTTAGATGGGATTGCGGATAGTGCTAATAACTACTCTCATCCATCGGCTCACGCCATTAGCTTTATTACCGGCTTACAATCTGCCTTGGACGGAAAAGTAGATGACTCACAGGTTCTTACAAACGTACCTAGTGGCGCTGTTTTTACCGATACTGTTTATAGTCATCCTTCACATCACGCTATTAGCGTTATTTCAGGCCTGCAAGCGGCTTTGGACGCGAAGGTAGATGACTCGCAAGTATTGACAAACGTACCCGCTGGTGCGTTGTTCACAGACACCAACACCACTTACTCTGTTCAAGATGGCGAGTTAAGTCAGAACAACTTTACGAATGCTGACCACACTAAGCTAAATGGTATAGAGGCTAGCGCCACTGCTGATCAAACAGCAGCAGAGATCAGAACATTAGTAGAAAGCGCAAGCGACTCGAATGTGTTTACTGATGCAGATCACACCAAGCTTAACAATGCGGGAACGCAATCTGTTGTCACTACGGCTCCTACCAGTGCCAGTGGCTTTGCTAATGGACATGTTTGGTATGTAGTTAGTTAAGGGCGATTAATGACTATTAAAGTAAATGACAGTGGCACTTTAAAAGAGCCAATCCAGATCTTTGCGAAAGCGGATCTGGGTACGCTGTACGGCGTTAATTATGTTGTTGCTAACAATAATGGCACTTTGGCGACTGTCTGGAACGCGGTGTATGTAACTAGTCGTGACACATCGACAGCGCTTTCTACGACCACCTCTTTTAATACAACAACAACGTACACGACTACGTTCGCTACAGGGACTTCTAGAGCAACCACGACCAGCTACACGACTTCGTACAATACTAGCCGTGCTACGGGGACTTCTAGAGCCACTACGACTTCGTACAATACGAGCCGTGCTACGGGGACTTCTAGAGCCACTACGACTTCGTACAATACGAGCCGTGGGACTTCTCACTCGACTACGACTAGCTTTACGACTACGTTTGCCACGGGTACGTCCCGCGCTACTACAACGAGTTACACCACTTCGTACAATACTAGCCGCGCTACGGGGACTTCTAGAGCCACTACGACTTCGTTCAATACGAGCCGTGGGACTTCTAAGAGTACTACAACGTCCTACACCACAACGTATGGGACTAGCAAGACGACTAGCAGAAGCACAAGCTATACCACGACATTCAACACGACAGCGACATCTAGTAGCACAAGTTCGCCAGCATTTAGCGGTTCTAATATGGTGGTGGTCATTTCTATTGCATCTACTTGGTATTACGGTGGTGCAGGTGTAGGCTCTGGATCGTCTAGTACATCGTCAATCACATCTGGAAACACTACCTACAATCGTGGCGCGCTTGTCTCTGCTTCTTGGAATCCATACACAGGAAGTACAAGCCAATTTAAGATTACTAGGACTGTTACTTCATCGTCTACAACTAGCACTAGTCGCAGTACCAGCAGAACTACAAGTTATACGACTAGCTACAACACTAGTCGTGGAACTAGCAAAGCGACGACTACAAGCTACACAACTACGTTTGGCACGAGCAGAGGCACAACGACATCATTTAACACTACGACCACTTTTGGAACGTCTCACGGTACGAGCCATAGCACCACTACTTCGTTTAATACAAATACTTCTCGCGGCACGAGCCGTGCGACTACTACGTCTTATACGACTACGTTTGGCACAAGTCACAGCACAACGACCTCGTTTAACACGACCACTACGTATGGAACATCGCATGGCACAACGACATCGTTTAATACTACGACTACGTTTGGCACATCAAACGCAACATCTAAAGCTACTACAACATCGTTTAATACAAACACAGCTCGCTCTACAAACCACTTAACTGGCACTAGCCGCGCAACGACCACGAACCGCAATACATCAACCGTAGTTTACGAACGCCTAACTGCCACCGGAAATCAGACTGAAGTAACGAGCGGTAGCGCACACAACGGTCGCTACTGGGATGGCTCTCAGTGGACGGAGGATTAATGGACTTTAAAGAAATAAACGGGAAGTTAGAAAATGCTTTAGAAATAATTATGGAGCATTTCAGCGAAACGGAAGATCGCATATCTGATCTTGAGCAACAAATATTTACGCTTGAAGAGAAGCTTAAAAGCAAGGCTGACAAATAAAATAATGCAAAGACTTGCTGACAAAGATGAACTGGGCAATTCCGTTGCACACTTTTTTAAGAGCGGTAACGTGTTGCGGAGTAAAGCCAATAATAAGCTCGCTATATTGCGATCTCTTCTGCCGGAGGAGGGCGCTAATAGCACTAGGATTGAGTATGACGTTTGGTATGACTTTAAAAACGATCATCGAATACATGGATATGTTTATACGGATGTATTAACTCAATTTTTATATTTGCGAGTTGCTAGCTCTAAGCGGTCTTTACTTGCAATGCAGCAGGCAGCAGAGTCAAGCATAACAAGTGAAGGAGAGCGGCTCTTTAAAGACATCGCTAATAGCGGTCAAGATAAATATAGATTAAGAGCTAAAGGCTTAAAGTTCGATTTTGTAATATTTTTGGCGGGAACTAACATCCTTAATAAAGTTACGGATTGGAAAAAAATAGACAATGCTGTTAGTCAGGGAGCGAAACTTAAATGTCATCCACTGACCGCCGCACCAGCATATGAGCATTTGATACACAAGTATGGTGACTCTGTAATCGAAAAGAAGATATCTGGCCATGAGCTTCTAGACAATGCATCTATAGTTGGTTGCTGTGATAACTCTGAAATGGGAATTGCTGGATTAGCCAAGGGCAAGACCGTTTATGGCTTTGGTAAAGACGACCAGTGGTGTACTTATAGTGCTATATATAGAGCATTAAGACATGAGGGCAAGTTAAGCAGTGACAGGCTCAAAGCGATTTTGTCATGTGAAGATTCAGGAATTATCCCTGCGAGCGTTAAGAACCCGCAAGGTAGAATAGATAAGTTTTTTAAAAAGTATTCGATGGAGGAGCATGTTGCGCCTAAAAATATTGGTGATCAAATGCAATCAGTTAAGCGAGCTTACGCTTAATAGTATTCGCAAGAACATGCCTGATTGGCAGTTTGAGTTAGTTGATTATGACGGTGGGTTTATACGAACAGCCCTAATGAACTCTGACGAGATTTGTTTGGTCGTTAGGAGCGGAGTCATATTAGATATTAAAGAAGGGGACTTGCCGGACAGGTCACTGCTAGAGCAGTACGACATATGCGTCAGTCGAGATGCTGTTTTTTCTGACAATCGAGTTAACAAGCATGTGTATGGGTTGCTAGGAAGCCCGTTAGATAAAAAGTCTATTGATTTGTCTGTTTTTTGTATAAACCCAAAACGATGGATAAGCATTCCCGAAACTGACACAGGTGTTTTAGGGTGCGTTAAAAGGCTGAGGATGCCGAGACACATGAACCATAAGTGCGATGTGATAATTCCAAAAGCTATAAGTGCGAAGGTAGCCATGGATTATGGAATGCTGGGAGAGCAGGCATCTGTGTTGAATTATGCTTCTGTTTACGAGAAAGGTGTAGCTAACGGCAACGAGATGTTCGCCTATAGATTAGAGGCAGCGCTAGACTTTCTAGACGGGCTACCACTTGATGCAAGACAAAAAACTGAAGCAGTAGCTTTAAAAACATTGCACAGAGCCGCCAAGCTAAGAAAAGGGCTGGCAGAAAATTTACCATTAGGAGTTACCAAATGAGCATGACAATTGATTACACCTCAGAACTAAAGCTAGTCGGGTGCGTCACGAATGAAGACTTTGCTGATGTTGTGAAATATGTAGAGTGGGAGATCCATTTTTTTGAGACTAGCCTGCCAGATAATCACAGCATTGGACTTGTTAAAACAGAGCTAGATGCAGACGCTATCACTGCTGAATCTTTTGTATCGTTTTCTGAAGTAACCAAGTCCGATATTCTTGCTTGGGCTTTAGAAAAGCAAGGCGGCACAGAGTTTTTAGATACCCTGCTAGAGGCAGGCCACGCTGGGAACTTAGAAGAAATGTTTAAAGTTTCACAGTATACCCACAAAGACCTTGACCTGATCCCCACGGACTAGAGATATAAGCATGGCATTTTATTATCCGCACAGACATGAAATACGAGACGATGTGTACGTAGATGGCTCGATTGTCAGACAGGATTACACTGTTGGTGCAAACGAAAGCAGAGCTATACTCGAAGAACTTAGAGAAAAGTTTCCTACGTATGGCCCTTTCGGGGTAAGCCGAAATAATCTTGTAGGTCGGTATGACGGGTACAGGGAGCCTTATACAAACCCGAGCATCAGCTGGTATGGTTTAAATACGTTTCCATCCGAGGCTTTACAGCTTTCATTTGCGACTAGCTACCCAAAAAGCAATTTAAAGAATTGGTATGGTCTTAAATTTGATTTGGTAACGGAAGCCGTACAGCTGAAAGTTGTCATAAGAGAATACGATGGCGATAAACCTGCCTTGCCTGTAGCGGACTGTTTTTATGCTGTCACGCACTTTCAAGATGGAACGTCTTCAGATTGGATTGATGTGTATTGCAAAGCATCTGTGACAACCATCACTAATTTCTGTAGAGACAATGACCTACAGTACCCGCTCGCACCGACAACACATGCTGAGGCTAATGAAATAATATTTTGGGGCTTCGTATTCAACAAGAACACCCTTGAATATAGCGTAGCAAAGGGTTACGCACGATACGCAATTCCAAACGAGTAACCTTAAGAGGAAAACGATGGGCATCTTATCAACAATACTAGGAAGCGGTGACGTAATCTCTAAAGGTCTAGATCTTATTGATGGCATGCACACTTCCGAAACCGAGGCAATCGAAGCAAAGACAAAGGCAAAGACGGAGCTACTGAGTAGTTATGCTCCTTTCCGTGTTGCTCAAAGATATTTGGCTTTGATATTTGGATTTACATTTGTTGGCTCGTACCTAATGGTCTTAACGCTTTTCTTTTTAGACAAAGATCTTACGCAAGTTCAGGAGTTAATTGGTGCATTTAAGATTGACTGGATAATGCTAACTATTGTTGGTTTTTATTTTGGTGGCGGTGCTTTTGAGGGCGTAATGAACAAAAAGGTAGAGGCTAAAAAATGACAGGGTTCGCTATAAAAACATTTAGTGGAAAGGCGCCAAAAGTTTACGCAAGACTTCTGCCTTCAGATGTTGGGCAAGAAGCAATAAACGTGCGACTTGACTCAGGAAGGCTTGAGCCGTGGAAAGACAACGCCTCTACTAGCATAACGCCGGTTGCTAGCTACACGGTCACATCTCAAACTAAGACTCTATTTAAGTATGATGCAACAACTTGGATGGGTAGTAATAGGGATTTAGATATAGTGAGAAGCCCAATCGCGGAGGATCCTTGGGAGCGTATCTATGTTACGGGGAAGGGCACGGGAAGTACTGCGTACCCTCAGATGACTTTGTCTACGGTGGTTAATAGCGACACCTATTTCCGTCTTGGTCTTCCAGCGCCGGATAGTCTGCCGTCACCCCCCGTCCTGACAAACAAAGATTCAAGCGCATCAATACCCAGCGGATCACCCACTACCTCTTTGGTGTCAGATCAAGAAACCCCAAAATCAATAAGTTATGTTGTCACCTATGTCACAGCATATGGTGAAGAAGGCCCGCCATCGCAACCGCTGATTTCAAATATTGTTGATATATATTCCGATCAAAATGCAACGGTAACTTTTCCGACAAATCCTACCGGCTACGGCAACATTGTAAAGAAGAGGCTTTACCGCACGGATACATCTGGCACTTATCGAAGGGTAAAAGACAGTGGCTATAGTGCCGCCACAGTGCTTGATGACTTAACGGAATCTCAACTGCAAGAAGCGCTTCCTTCAGCCTCTTGGGAAGCTCCACCAGACGAAGTTACCTCTGGAGATTACGGTCATAAAGATGGCCCAATGCTAGGCCTAGTGGCAATGCCAAACGGTATTCTTGCCGGATTTTCTGGACAAACTATATGCTTTTCTGAGGCGTTTCTTCCTCATGCTTGGCCGCGAGATTATCAGCTGACAGCTAAGAGTGACATCGTTGCCTTGGCGCCAATGACTAATGGACTGTTAGTTTTAACAAAAGAAAAGCCAGCAATGATTCAAGGCCTAGACCCAAGCAGTATGTCAATGACAGAGATTGACAGCACCCTGTCCTGCGTTAGCAAAAGAAGCGTGGTGGATATGGGCGAGTACGCCATGTATGCGTCTCCTGACGGGCTTGTTATGGGAGGAGAGAGAGGGCTTCAAGTTGCAACCCAAGACATCCTGACAAGGGAACAGTGGCAAGAGTTAGTGCCAAGCTCTATCGTGGGCTTTGCGTGGGAGGGTCACTACATAGGGTTCTACTCAACCGGCTCAGAGAATAAGGGTTTCATCTTCGACCCCAAGGGCGGAAAAAACAGCTTCGTTAGCTTGGATTTTCATGCAACTGCCGGATTCAATGATCTTGAGAATGACGAGCTGTATCTTGTTGTTGGCGGTAACGTGGTCAAGTTTGCTTCTGGCTCAAACAAAAATTTCACATGGCGGTCAAAAAAATTCTACACACCCAGACCCATAAATCCAGCTGTGGCAAAAGTTGACTGTGACACCTACGGTAGTGGCATTACTTTCAAGCTTTTTGTAGATGGTTCTGCATCAGAAACTCACTCTCAAACAATCACAAACAGTACGCCATTTAGACTTCCTAGCGGCTATAAGGGTAAGGAGTTTGAGGTTCAGGTACAGGGTTCAGTTCCTATAAATGAAGTATGCGTGTATGAGTCGGTAGAGGAGTTCGGCAGTGACCAAGTCTAAGCAGCCAAGCAATGCTAGCGTCCCATCAAACTGGACAGGACAAGAAAAGAAATTTGGCGATTCCATAAAGGAAAACATCGATGTCATGGTTGGCCATAGGGGAGATCCTCTAAATAAAGCTGTGACATTTGGTGATCTATTGGATTCTGGCATTGGAAAGCTAGCCGCTGGACTATCCAGCTTTTCTGGAAGTGGCCAAGATGTTGAGTTAGGCGGCGGAAACGTTGGAGACTTGCCGGACGGTCAGCTTCCTATACCTAGCATTATTACAGGCTTATCTGTTAGCGGTGGACTAAACCGTGTTCTTATTGCCATGAATTGGCCAATATACGCTGGTCACGCCTACGTAGAGATCTGGAGAAACACCTCTGACGATATTACCACCGCCGGCAGGGTTGGCACGACAAGTCAGGGGTCTGGGCTTTACGCCGATCCTGTTAGCTCGGCTAACGCGACCTACTATTACTGGGTAAGAGCAGTTAATAGGATTGATGACAAGGGGCCATTCAATGACAATGCCGGAACCCAAGCAACCACGGCTGTGGATGTTGATGTGATTCTTGACCTTTTGGCAGAGGAAATAACGTCCTCTCAGCTAGCGCAATCACTCGCGGCACCGATAAACAACCTTCCAGCTAATACTCAGTCAGAGTTTGTAGCGGTGCAAAATCAGATAAACAACTTGTCTCAGACTACCGCTTGGGCATCAGGTGCTACCTATGCCGTCTCAGATCTTGTGACTTTTAATAATAATCTTTACGAGTGTTTGCAGGCGCACACATCCTCTAGCTCAAATGATCCATCAGGGAACTCTAATAACAATGCATATTGGAAGTTTGTTGGATCACATACTACGTTAGCATCTGTCCTTGCGGCCAATACCTCATCAATCACTGACATTAACTATATCAACTCATCCAGCAATTCGGCGGCAGCTGTAAAGATAGCAGCCCTTGACGCTACAGTGAGTGACGCCACAACAGGGGTAACCGCGACAGCAACAGCTGTATCGGGCTTAAGCACCAGAGTAACAGCCACTGAGAATGAAATTTCCTCAGCATCTTCTGACATAACGGCACTAGAAAATTCGGTCAATGATTCGACAACTGGTCTTAGTGCTAACAGCACTGCCATCAGTGGCTTGACCTCAACGGTATCAACAATAGACGGAGAGGTAACAGCCCTATCAGGCTCCCTGACCACTCTTGGCACCACTGTGGGTGGCAACACCACATCAATATCGCAACAAGCCACAAGCATTAACGGTCTTGAGGCCCAGTACACAGTAAAGATAGATAACAACGGCCACGTTTCAGGTTTCGGAATTAGTAGTACGACCACGACCTCAGGGCCAACATCTGCATTTATTGTTCGTGCTGATAGGTTTGCAATTATTGACCCTAGCTCTACAGCCGATGGGCTGGGAACTACAACGCCCTCAAGCGCAAATGTACCATTCGTGTATACCCCTGCGGGAACTACTGGCGGACAGTCATATCCTGCGGGCGTGTATATGAACTCGACTTACATACGAGACGCGACAATAACCAACGCAAAAATTGTTGACGGTACTATTGATGGCACTCTAAAGGTGTTTAACATTAATGCCACTACCATTGAGACCGGAACACTAGATGCCTCTAAGGTATCCATTGTCGGGGTGTCACCAAGCTTAGATATTAAGTCTTCGTCTACTGGAGCGCGAATGCAGATACAGCAAGACAGGATAACGGTCTTCGATTCTACTAATACCACACGAGTTGTTCTGGGGCGGTTATAGGAATGGCATATGGTCTTGAGGTTTACAACTCGTCAGGGACGAAGATTGTTTCATATACAGATAGGCTAGTACGGTTTGTTGCTCACGGCACTGTCACGGGAAACTCTAGCGGCTATATAGATGTAACTGTAACCGGCATGGCTAACAACGATACTTGGGGAGTTGCTGTTGGCAACCAACCTTTTTTATTAACTTTCAACAATCCACAGGCCCAAGTATCATTTATCAAGCAAACCAACAACTTAAGAATCAACGTGCCAAATACTATGGTTGTTGATTATTACGTGTTTAGGACGTAGTTAAATGTCTTACGGAATGAAGATTTATAATGCTGACGGACGCATCCAAATCAATACGGATGAGGTTGCCCCCAACACCTTTATTTCTAACGTAACGACATCATCCTACAACTCGATGACATACCCTGTGGCTAACACATCGGCAGGAGACTTGACTCTAGCTCGACCTGCTAACAGCCCGATAGGTACAGCCACGACTATAGCTTTGGCAAGGACTAACGTCAGCACTAACCCTACGCATTTTTGGGGGTCTAGCTCAAACGCATCATATTTTTACCAAAATACGGCTGGGATTGTTACGGCGTTATTAAAAACTCAGGCAGGAAATATCTCAGGCCCAAGCGCCGGTGAGTACGGTATGGATGTCTATAAGACGAATGGCACAACCTTATTGTTTTCTGCCACTCGAACAACAAGTGTAAGAGTTTTGGCTCAAGGCACACTAAGCGCTAACTCTGACTTTACTTATACGCCACCATCCTACTTAGACTTTAACAAGATATATGCAGTTGTTGACAGCTCTGTTATTTTTGCATTTCCAGCGGTATTTGTTTTTCCTGACTGGGTGTCAAATATGTCTTATTCGTTTGCTCACGGAGCGTCTACTCCCTACATAAAAATTAGCAACCGCATACAATCTCAGGGCCAATACGTGACAACCTACAGCGCATCATTCCCGTACCTGCTAGTGTACGACACAAATTAAAGAGAGTTGAAATGTTTCAATATGCTTTAGTACAAGATAATGGCGAGGTTCAGCATGTTGTATCGTCTGGATCTGACTCAGACTATACCGATGGTCAAATGTATCATGGTCTAACCGCCGTAAGAGTTGCTTATGATGCTGATGCACAGGATCTAATCGAGACCAAATACTACGTTGATGGATCTTGGCTAACCCGAGAAGCTAGGTCTAGCCAATGGCAAGACTGGATCAATAATGAGTGGGTATTTAACGCCAGTGCATTTGCAGATAATTTGCGGTTTTTGCGAAACAATAAGCTATCTCAGACAGACTGGACTCAACTGGCTGACAATCGGTTAGCAGACGCTGAAAGACAGGCGTGGGCTACGTATCGACAAGCTCTAAGGGACGTACCGGCTGAACATGCAGGGGTCACATCGCTTGAGTCGGTAGCATGGCCAACACCCCCTAATGCATAATTAGTTGTTGATTTTACTACAGTTATTGTATGATATGATGTATACACGGCCTTAGCTTTTACGCTAAACAGCCAATCGCAAGCTACTCATCTCACGTTCGTTTGGGATCGAATATAGCCTCCGCGTTTTAAAACTCAACAGGTACTAAATTTGTCTTATTCAGTGAGGATCTCCTCGCCTGAAGACTTTGCACAAATCAATGCTTTAGGGCGTTGGTTTCAGGAAA
>Ga0257120_1002445_pt1 | contig 11143 bp, 11 predicted proteins | sample SI106_10metaG_FD_190153 | JGI IMG/M metagenome (GOLD analysis project Ga0257120, IMG submission 190153) | Marine microbial communities from Saanich Inlet, British Columbia, Canada - SI106_10 | ecosystem: Environmental > Aquatic > Marine > Inlet | place: Canada: British Columbia | collected... | reverse complement strand
TTAGTTGACTGAGCCATTCCTGAAGAAAAGACACTTATTAAAAGAGCAGTTTTTATCAAATTTTTCATATTGTTGATTGTTTTATGAATTTCAAGTTACAAAATAATTTTCAACCTAAATACATCTGGCTGAATTTTAACAATTTAAGACCATCTTAAACTTAAACCGTTACTATCAAAAATTAGACCGTAAAACTAAACTGAGCTTAGATTATCGGAAATAAAAAAACCGCTTTAGTTGAATAAAGCGGTTTCATTGATTAGTTAGTTGTTTTTTAATCCAGAGAATATCTTAATCCAATGTAAATATTTCGTCCAAAAATTGGTGCCCATATTAATGAACTATCAAAATTATCGCCAAATGGATTGTCAGAATCTAAAATAGGTTGATCCATTCGGAAGTTAAAGATATTTTCGCCACCTATATAAGTTGAGAATTTATCGTTCCACTTTTTACTTATTTGCGCATTTGCCAAAAAGTAAGAAGGTGATTTTTCTGCCAATCTAAATCCATCAGGATTAGATGCTGTAGAAGCAATTCTTTGTTCTCCCACCCAATTTAAAGTAAAATCAAAATTCCAGTTTTTCTCTGTTTCATATCCAATATTAATGAACGCTCTATGAGGTGCCGTAAGTTGTTTTTGCAACAACACATCTCCATAAGTAGTTTTGATATCGTAATAACGGTAAGCTACACGAACATCAAAATTTTCAATAAACTCATAATCAACTTGAACTTGAAGACTATTAGAATACGACTCTCCGTTAAGGTTATAGAAAGCTATTTCATCTGGGTTTTCCCAGTCTACTACTATCTGATTTTGAAATTGAGTTCGGTATAAATCAACTGAAATCATTCCTTCTCTTTCTCCAAAATTAAAATCCTGAGTAAGGTTTATCCCAAAATTCCAAGCGACCTCAGCTTCTAAACCGTATGGCTTAGATGAATTAGGGTCATTACTCAAAACAATGGTACGTGAGGTAGCAAATAAGCCTTGATTTTCTGCAAAAATATTTGCAGTTCTCTGCCCTCTTCCTGCTACTACTCTTACTATTGATTTCTCGGTAACATCAAATTTTAAATGCATACGAGGAGTTATAAATACTCCAAACACATTGCTATAATCAGCTCTTAAGCCTAAAACAGATTTGAATCTATCCCAACCAGAAAAAGTATATTCTCCGTAAACTCCAGGAGTAATTTCTAATCGGTCGTAATTCTCGTTATTTACTTGTTCTTCGTAATCATCTGCCAAAATACTTGTTCCTACAAAATAACTGTGATCAGTTGTTTTAAATATATCTTGATAAATAAAATTGAAATAACCTGAAGATTGTCTTGCATTGTAAGTGGTTAATCCAAAAATAGAATTCTGGTTATACTTAGAAACAGACCCTTGAAAACCAATACTTTTTCCTGGCTTGTCAAAGTATACTTTTCCTATTTTTCCCCAAGCTTTAACTCTTGTAATATCCGATACGGCTCCCCAAGGATTAGTGATATTAATTGCTTGATTTTCTCTAAATCCTATTTGCCCTCCAGTATGTTTCAAACTTACACCTTCTAAACCTAGCTGTCCCATCCATCCAGTGGAGTCATTGTTGTATTTCCATCTGTTAATTCCAATAAAATCCTCTTTCAAAGGCATATCTAAAAACCCATCCTGGTTATTATCATTTTGCTTAGTAATTGTACTAGCGTGTAATAAAAATCCTGTTGACCACTTATCGTTTAGGATAAACTTAAAGTTGGTATTCAACTCTTGCCTTCCTCCCTGGTTTGCATATAAGTTTGCATTAAATTTTTCTGATTCTTCAGGCTTTTTCAACTCCACATTAATTTGACCAGCAATACTCTCGTATCCGTTCATTACCGAACCTACTCCTTTGGCTAGTTGAATACTTTCTATCCAATCTCCAGGAACGAACTCCATTCCATAAACAGAGGAAAACCCTCTGATATCTGGCAATAATTCTTTGGTAATTTGAATGTTAGCTCCAGCCAACCCAAGCATTTGAATTTGCTTAGTTCCCGAAATAGCATCCGTATAAGACACATCTACTGCAGGGTTGGTTTCAAAACTCTCAGATAAGTTACAACAAGCAGCTTTAGCCAATTCCTTTCTATTTATGTTCAAAGTCTTAATAGCTGCAATCTTCGATATTTCTATCGAATTTCTTCTAGCAACCACCACAAAATCTTGTAATTGAACACTGTTACTCAATATCACTTCTACTTCCGATTCATCAGTAATATTAAAAGTATCTGGTAACATTCCCACGAAGCTTACTATCAAAGTTTGTTCTTCTGGGTGTTTTTCTATTTCAAAATTTCCTTTACTATCAGTAACAACTCCTTCTAATGTTTCCATCCAGTAAATATTTGCACTGAACACAAGTTGTTTTTTTCCTTTTTCATCCAACTCAAATACTCTTCCTGTAAATGTTTCATGATGAGTTTCTTGCTTGTCATCTACTATTCCGTGATCTGCTCTCACTTCTTCGTCTCTATACTTACAACAACCGTGAAGGTTTTCGTAAACCTCATCTGAGGCTTTTAAAAGCTCGGTATCGTGACCTACACCAGCAATAGCTTTATGAACTGCTATTAATTCAACTTTGTCACTATCGTATTCCAAAGTAAAAATCTGCGAATCTACATCCCATTCGCTCGAAATAACACCTTTTATTTTAGCTGCTTTTTCTATTCGTTCTTCGCACATTCTACAAACTCCATCTACTTTAAAAGTGGTAGTTTTTATTGATGACTCAATTCCATGGTCAGCTCGAACTTCTTCATCACGATACTTGCAGCATCCGTGAAGATTATCATACACTTCATCTTCTGCTGTTACAAGTTCGGTATCATGACCTACACCAGCAATAGCTTTATATACTTTTATTATATTGATTTTAGAACTGTCGTATTTCACAGTCATAACATGAGAATCTAAGTCCCATTCTGCCGATTTAACCCCTCTCAAGTTAGCAGCTTTTTCTATTCTTTCCTCACACATACCGCAAACTCCATCTACTTTAAAAGTAGTGGTAACAGTTTGTGCCGATAATTGATTTGCTATAAATAATAGCATAATCAATCCTATAAATTTGATTGTTTTCATTTTAATGATTGTTTTAAAGTTGATTAATTCTTCGAATTATTCCATAATTATCTTTTGAGATAATTAAACTTTATCAATCATATTAAAAAGGTCTCGAGAGTTGCCAACCGCCTATTTATGGGGATTAATGGCTTTTGTTTTTGAACATAAAATAATTCATCCGAATTATCTATAGTTTCAGATTGCACAAAAAAGCTTAGCAATACTAATAGTGGTGCTGTAGTATTAATTTCTTCAGAAGAAATATTGAAATCATTCTCAATTATAACTTGAGCTTCATCCGTATCGCAACAGTTAGAATCATTGTGATTAGATTCGTTTTGATTACAAGCCATGACTTGTTTTGCCTCACAACAAGAATCCACCTTCTCAGCTTCTTCTTTTTCATGTTCACACTCCAGTTCTTGACCAATTATACTCCAATCTACAATTTCACCCTCACAATAATGAAAATCTACAGACAACCCAGCAGATGCAAAAAGCATCCAGAAGGATAAAAACAAAGATATTGTTTTAAGTATGTAGCTGTTTCTAATCATTTGTAATACAAAGTTAAGTAAAATTTTGATTCGAATTACATGGCATAATTCTTGTTAAAATGTTGTTAAGACTTTTAACAAACAGTAACCATAATAAAAACAGTTAGCTGTCGTTTAAGGCATTAATAAAAAAAACCATGAAAAGAACCTTAACTATACTTATTCTCTTTTTTGTAACTACAACTTATTTTTCTCAAGAGAAAACAAAAGTGGAAGAAGTGGGAATAAATTTATATAATTTCCAAAACTATGGAGTTCATTATAAAATAGGAGATGGAACTAGCATGTGGCGATTTAGATTGATGCACAGAAGAATTAACATTGAAAGTGATCGAATAACGATACCAGAAAACAAATCATTCAATTTAAGCCTAGCAATTGGTAGAGAAAAAAGAACAGAGTTAGCTCCTAGCTTTTATTTCGTTAAAGGACTAGAGTTATTTAGCTATTATACTTACCAAGGACAATATTGGTTGAGCTCAAGTAATACATCTAACATTAATATTGGAGTCGGAGTCTCAGGGATTGTAGGATTTAGATATTCAATAAATGATAAATTTTATGCAGGGGCAGAACTTTTGCCAAGCATTATTTACAACACAAATAAATACTCAGGGCAATCAGTATCCAATCTTAACCTTTCATTTGGCTCTTCAGCACTTCTCTCTTTTGGGTTCAACTTTTAATTTTAAAAACTTAACAAACAAAATATTATGAAACTATTCACACTAAGCCTTTCAATTTTTTTAATAAGCTTTTCTTCCTTATCTCAAGATGAAACTAAAATAAAAGAAGTAGGATTAAACTTCTATAATTTTGACAATTACGGTCTGTTCTATAAAGTAGGTTCCGAAACTAAACTTTGGCGATTTAGAGTGTTGAGTGGAGGAATTGGAATCAACAATATTAACGGGAGCTTTCCAAGAACAAACTTCAATGGACAACTGAATCTTTCTATCGGTAGAGAAAGAAGAAGAGAATTTGCTCCTAATCTAGATTTTGTAAGTGGTGTAGAATTACTGACAAACTTCTCTTATTTTGAAAGTAATGGCTCTAATCCAAGTTCTAGCTTTCAACTTGGAGCAGGAATTGGTGGTGTTTTTGGGCTTAGATATGAAATTAATGAAACGTTTTTTGCGGGTGCTGAAATTCTTCCGAGTATAATGTACAGTTCAAGAAATGGATCAAATATATCTGCATTTGATATTAATTTCCAATTCAATACTAGAGCTTTATTATCTTTTGGAATTAAATTCTAAAATATTACAAACCAACCAATCCTTCAATTGTAGCTTTTGGATCGTTTGCTCCAAACACATAGCTACCTGCAACTAATACATCTGCACCAGCTTCTAGTAATTTAGGAGCTGTTTCTGCATTAACTCCACCGTCAATTTCGATAAGAGCTTTTGAGTTTTTTTCTATTATTAATTTCTTAAGCTTCTTTACTTTAGCGTAAGTGTTCTCAATAAATTTTTGTCCTCCAAACCCAGGGTTTACCGACATTAAACAAACTAAATCGATATCCTGAATTATATCTTCCAATAAATCGATACTTGTATGAGGGTTAAGTGCAACTCCTGCTTTCATTCCTTCGGCATGAATAGCCTGTATTGTTCTGTGCAAGTGATCACAAGCTTCTATGTGTACAGTTAATATTTCTGTTCCGTGCTCGGCAAATTTCTTGATAAATTGATCAGGATTTACAATCATTAAATGCACGTCCAAAGGTTTAGTTGCGTGCTTCTGAATTTTCTTAAGAACTGGAAATCCAAAAGAAATATTAGGCACAAATACTCCATCCATAATATCTATATGAAACCATTGCGCTTGACTTTGGTTAACCATTTCTACTTCGGATTGTAAATTACCGAAATCTGATGCTAAAATTGATGGGGCTATAATGTGTGACATATTAACTGCTTTTGTTAAGATTAGAATTACCTTTGTGTTACAATTACAAAAGTAATTAAAATTCAAGGACTACATCATGCAAAAAGAAATAGAAATTAACCTTCCTCCACACAAGAATGATATAGAGAATATTACACGTATTTCTGCTTCGGTTCTTAAAATAGATCCTGACAGAATTAATGCTATTCAAATAGTTAAACGTTCTATTGATGCAAGGAAAACTAAGCCATTTTTTAAATTAAGGCTAGCTATTTTTATTGATGAAGATGCTCCTGAAAATGATTTTTCTCCTAAATTTCAAGATGTTAGTGATGCCAAGCAAGTGCTTATTGTTGGTGCCGGACCAGCTGGACTTTTTGCAGGAATAAAAGCTTTGGAGCTTGGTTTAAAACCAATTATTGTTGATAGAGGAAAGGAAGTAAAAAGCAGAAGAAGAGATTTAGCTGCAATAAACAAAGAGCATATTGTAAATCCAGAATCAAACTATTGCTTTGGTGAAGGTGGAGCAGGAACCTACTCTGACGGTAAATTATATACTCGATCTAAAAAAAGAGGTGATGTACGAAATGTACTAGAAACCTTAGTAGCATTTGGAGCTGATAGCGATATTTTGGCAGATGCTCATCCACATATTGGAACCAATAAGCTTCCACAAATAATTGTTGCAATGCGTGAAGCAATTATTAATAATGGTGGAGAAGTTCATTTTGATTCCAAAATGACTGATTTATTAGTTGAAGACAATGAAGTTCAAGGGATTGTAATAAACGAAACTAAAACACTTAATTCTAATTTAGTAATCCTTGCAACTGGTCACTCGGCAAGAGATATTTATTATTTATTAGACAAGAAAAAGATTGCTATCGAATTCAAACCATTTGCAATGGGAGTTCGTGTGGAACATCCACAGAATTTTATTGATAGCATCCAATACAAGACTGCAGATAGAGGTGAGTTTTTACCCCCATCTTCTTATCAATTAGTATGCAACACCAAGGAAAGAGGAGTTTTCTCTTTTTGTATGTGCCCTGGTGGAATTATAGCACCTTGTGCAACTGCACCTGGAGAAGTTGTAACAAACGGATGGTCGCCAAGTAAGCGAAATAATCCTTATGCCAACTCAGGAATTGTTACCGAAGTAAAAGAAAGTGATGTGAGTGATTACTCGCATGCTGGTGCATTGAAAGGATTGAAATTTCAGGAAAAAGTAGAGAAAAAATGTTGGGAAGCTGGAGGCAAAACTCAAGTAATTCCTGCACAAAGATTAGTTGATTTTATGCAAGACAGAAAATCGGCTGATTTACCAGAATCTAGTTATATCCCAGGAATTAAGTCAGTAGAATTAAAAGAAGTACTTCCAGATTTCATTATCAGAAACTTAAGAAAAGCTTTTCTTGAATTTGAAAAAAGAATGACTGGCTATTTAACAAATGATGCTGTGCTCCATGCACCAGAATCTAGAACTTCTTCACCAGTTCGTATCCCAAGAGATAAAGAAACTTTTGAGCATATTGAAGTAAAAGGTTTATACCCGTGTGCCGAAGGTGCTGGTTATGCTGGAGGAATTGTTTCTGCTGCTATTGATGGACAGAAATGTATTGAGAAAATAATGGAGTTTAAACTTCAAAATTAAATTTATAAAGTTCGCTTTCGAGTCAGCTCTTTTATTCTTTCCTCCAAAGTTCCAGATGCAATTTTATAGGGAAAGTTATATTTCTGCAACTCACTTTCGTATAACTTAAATAGCTCCTCCCTGTCGTTTGGATTTTCTCTTTGTTCATCAAATTCCCAGGGGAAATCTGGCTTACAAAGGATATAAAATGAATTTGAATTTGAGTACAGTCTATCTAATATCCAAGGGTCGCAAGTCCCATATTTAAATTCACTCCAAATTTTTATAGTGAGTAAATCGGTATCAAAACAACTATTTTTATTCTCACTTTTTTTAGCTTCTTCTTGAAGAGTATATTGCTTTTTGGCTATTATCAATAAATCATCTTGAGTATATTCTCTGTTAAGATTAGAAATATATTCACGTGCATATTCGGCCACATACATTCCATTGGTAGCTTTAGCTATTTCCAATGCAAGTGTTGATTTTCCAGAAGATTCGGGACCCGTGAACACATAATTCATAATTCGAAATTAAGATAAAAAAAGCCAATAAAAAAGCCATTTTGCTGAGCAAAATGGCTTTAATAAATTATTACACTAGGAATCTATGAATCCTCGTCTCTAAATTTTTTGTCTATGTAAGCAGCTTTTAACTTTTGCGTTCTGTTTGCAACAGTTGGTTTTATGTACTGCTTTTTCTCTCTAAGTTTTCTAATAACCTGAGTACTTCGGAATTTATTTTTGTAACGTTTTAGCGCTCTCTCAATGTTTTCCCCTTCTTTTACTTGTATTTTTAACATATGGTTTCTATCAAATTTGGATGCAAATGTAAATAATAGATCTTTTATTCGCAACAAATAGTTGCAATCTATTTAGTAATATTTCTTGAGATGACTAATTGTTGAATTTGAGTTGTCCCTTCTCCTATCGTACAAAGCTTTACATCTCTATAAAATTTCTCTACAGGAAACTCTTTAATGTACCCATACCCTCCGTAAATTTGGACAGCATCATTACACACTTCACATGCAATTTCAGATGCGTACATCTTTGCCATTGCAGACTCAGTCACCAACTTTTCTCCTCTATTCTTTAAATCAGCTGCTTGAGCTAATAACAAATCAGCTGCTTCAATTTTTGTTGCCATATCTGCCAACTTAAAAGCAATTGCTTGGTGTTCGCAAATTGGCTTACCAAATTGCTCTCTTTCTTTTGAATATTGCAAAGCAGCTTCATAAGCTCCTTTTGCAATTCCTAATGCTAATGCTCCAATAGAGATTCTTCCTCCATCTAGCACTTTCATAGCCTGAATAAATCCACTCCCTTCCTCACCAATCATTTGATCTTTGTGAACTCTACAATTATCGAAAATCAACTCAGTAGTTTCCGAAGCTCTCATTCCTAATTTATCTTCTTTTTTACCTGCAGAAAATCCTTCAGTTCCTTTTTCAATAATAAAAGCACTCATACCATGAGAATCTCCTTTCTCTCCAGTTCTTACAATTACAACAGCAACATCTCCAGATTTACCGTGAGTAATAAAATTTTTAGAACCATTAAGAATCCAATGGTCTCCATCTTTTACTGCAGTCGTATTCATTCCTCCAGCATCAGATCCAGTACCAGTTTCTGTAAGTCCCCAAGCTCCAATCCACTCTGCTGTAGCTAATTTTGGTAAATATTTTTTCTTTTGCTCTTCGTTAGCGTTATAATAAATATGCCCTGTACACAATGAGTTGTGAGCAGCAACAGATAATCCTATCGAACCACACACTTTAGATATCTCAACAATTACAGAAATATATTCGTGATAATCCATACCAGATCCTCCGTACTGTTCAGGAATAAAAACTCCCATCAAGCCAAGTTCTCCTAGTTTTTTAAATAGCGGCACAGGAAACTCTTGAGATTCATCCCATTTCATAACATTGGGTCTGATTTCTTTTTCTGCGAAATCTTTCACCATATCTATGATCATTTTCTGATTCTCTGATTCTCTAAAATCCATTTATTAAATATTAATAGGTTGCTAAATTAATTATGATCTTGCTATAGTCTTTTAACCTCTCTGTTCCATTCAAAAATCCTAACTCAATGATAAAACCAAATCCTGCAACATTACCTCCTTGTTGCTTAATTAGCTCTGCTGCTGCAATTGCTGTTCCACCAGTAGCTAATAAATCATCATGAACAAATACGTTCCAATTAGGTTTTATAGAATCTACATGCATTTCTACAGTAGCACTTCCGTATTCTAAATCATACGAATATTGTATCGTATCAAAAGGTAGTTTCCCCACCTTTCTTACCAATACAAAAGGAATATTCATTTCTAACGCTAAAGGCATTCCGTAAATAAATCCTCTGCTTTCTACTCCTACAATTGCGTCAATATTTTCACCAGCTAATTGTGCAGCAAATTCCTTAATGATCTCTTTGGATAAAGTAGGATTTTCTACAATTGGAGAAATGTCTTTAAAATTAATCCCTTCCTTAGGAAAGTCAGGAACATTACGGACTGTATTCTTTATTTTATCTGATAAATTCAATGTCGCTTATTATAGAGTTAAATACTCTGCAATTTTACGATATTGTTTAAGGTTTATCAAGTTATTTTGATGAATTTGTTCCAAGTCGACAAAGTCTCCATGCATGTCGCGATAATTCACGATTTTTTTAACGTCACTAAAGCTTAAATAAGGGTGAGCTACAAGTTCTTTAAAAGTAGCTGTGTTTATATTTATTAAGCTAATGCTTTGCGGATTAATCTCAACTTTAGCTACACTTTTCAAATCAAAATCTTCTAACCCATACACTTCATTAAGTTGAGAAAGGTTAACAAATCCTCCTATTTTTTCTCTATAAGAAATAACCATCCCTGCTTGCTTACTCGTAATATTCAACCCTTTCTTAATCTCATAAAACTTTGCTGAGTTCAACTCTACTATTTCTAAAGTTTCTTGAATTTCTTCTTTCACCTCTTTTTCAGGGAACTGAATATATGGCTCTAAGCTCTGATACAATTTATCACTAACTCCATATATCTTTTTCAAATCTTCTTTAGATTTAAATCTTCCACCCATTTCTCTAAAATTCTTCAATGTCTTTGCTTGCTTAGAACTAAAACCTAGATTTTGCAATTCATTTTGAGTAACGGTATTAGGGTCGAAATTGAATAGAGAAATAGATTTTTCTGAAACATATTTTTGTTTAGATGATGTTGAAACTACTTTATCAAGTTTAATAAATGGAATTAGTTGAGAAGCTAAACTATCTGGTATTGAAAATATCTTTTTGATTTCTTCTTTCTTTTTAAAATCTCCTACTTTTTCTCGGTAATTTTTAATGTCATAAGCCTGTTTCTTACTCAATCCTAGTAGTAACATACTATCTAAGGATATTGTATTTGGATTAAATTTAAAAAGAGAGGTAGCCTTTTCCGATTCAATCTCAGAATTCATAGCTTCTATTAGGGCTCTTACTTCGGTAAAATCTTGAATTTCGGGTTTAAAAACATTGGGAATTACTCTGTAAGCAATTATCATTAATAGAATAATTATTACCAAAGTCAGGATTCCTTTTTTCTCTTTGGAAGAAAAAACAAAGTAATCGTCAAAAAATTTCATGGTATAAGTTAGTAAAAACTCATCTTAATAACAAAATAGGTGGATTACTTAGCTTTAATAAACGGATGCTTTTCTTTCATCACTTTAGTAAAGCCGTAATAGAAAAAACTCATCCCAATAATCATCAATACGTGTGAAAAATCATTTTTTGTAAAGTAAGGATGAAGGTTTATTTTTAGTAAAAACACGAAGGCAGAAGGAAAAATAGCGACAATTCCATAAAAAACATACTTGAAGCTTGGCGAAATTTTACTTTTAAACTTATAACTAAAAACTCCCGCACCAATCAATAATCCTAAGATAGTGTTGATAGTAAGAGGTAGAAATAA
>Ga0257120_1002443_pt1 | contig 11146 bp, 6 predicted proteins | sample SI106_10metaG_FD_190153 | JGI IMG/M metagenome (GOLD analysis project Ga0257120, IMG submission 190153) | Marine microbial communities from Saanich Inlet, British Columbia, Canada - SI106_10 | ecosystem: Environmental > Aquatic > Marine > Inlet | place: Canada: British Columbia | collected... | reverse complement strand
AATATTATTATAGGAGGAGGAATCTTTGTCTTACCTGCTATTATTGCTGCTAGTCTTGGTGCAGCTAGTATTATTGCCTACTTGTTTTGTGGTTTTGTAATGGTACTAGTTATGGGGTGTTTTGCAGAATTAGGTAGTGTTTATACCGGAACTGGAGGAAGTTATAATTATATAGTATCTTCTTTTGGCAACTATCCAGGGTTTCTTACTGCAATACTTATTGTAATGGCTTCCTTTACAGGAGATGCTGCAGTAGCAAATGCCATTGTAGATATTTTAAGCACCTTTTTACCTGTTTTTAAAGATTTTTGGGCACAGTCGCTTTTTTTTATTCTTCTCTTTTTTGGTTTTGGATACATCAATATTATTGGTCTAAAAAAAGGTGTAGGATTTGTGAAAATTATTACTGTTCTAAAATTAGCTCCCTTATTGCTAATTATTATTTTTGGATACACAGAGGTTAGTATTTCTAATCTTTACTGGGAAAGCACACCAAGTAGTGCTCAAATTGGTGAAATGTCTTTAATTTTATTCTTTGCTTTTGTGGGAGCAGAAAAAGGATTGTCTTTAAGTGGTGAAGTTAAAAACCCTAAAAAAACAATCCCAAAAGCCATTGCTTTAAGTATTATTGCCATACTAATTATTTATATTTTAATTCAACTTATTTCACAAGGTGTGTTGGGTGATACACTATCTAATTACGATAAAAACCCTTTAGCACAGGTTGCTAATACTATGTTGGGGCCTGTTGGTTTTACCATCATAACATTTGGGGCCGCTTTATCTATGATAGGAAGTATAAGCAGTAAGATCCTTAGCATGCCAAGAGTTGTATTTGCAGCAGCTAAAGACCATGTAATCCCCATAAAAAAACTTGGAACTGTTCATCAAAAATATGCCACACCTTATATGGCCATCCTATTATATGTTTGTTTGGGCTTTTGCTTTTCTATCATTGGAGGTTTTAAAGAATTAGCTATTATTTCTAGTGCCTCTACACTGCTAATTTATCTCGGAATATCTTTTGCCACCATAAAATTAAAAACTTCAAAATTAAAAAACACAACTGATGGCTTTAAAGTTCCAGGAGGATATATAATACCAATAGCATCAGTTGTTGTGATCCTTTGGCTTTTATCAAAATTATCTCAAGAAAAAATAATGATGTTTATTGGAGTGTTACTTTTTTTGAGTATTGTATTTTTTTCGATCAAGTTATTTTCAAAAAAAAACTAATGAGTAAAAATATTGATAAATAATCACTTCGCCATTTCTTTTAAATTATGTAACAATACTTATGTCTAAAATATAATTCTATGCAATCTCTAGGTTTATTAAATAAACTCCAGAAATAATGAGTAGTAGCGCTAGTAAAGAAAAATAACTCCATTTATCTTTGTAAAACAATACCCCAAATAAAATGGTTAGTATGGGAGTTACCAAGCTAATTAATGCTGATATTAAAGGGTTTGTATACTGTAACCCCAAAAAACCAGTCCAAACTGCAGCAAAAATTATTACAGACATCAACACTATTGGAATTACTATTTTTTTGAAATGAAAATATCCTTTTTGAGGCACAAGAGAGGGTTTTGATAACACTAAAACAACTACTGATAAAAAGACAACTAGTTCTTGAATTGTTACAGAAATAATAGCAGGTATTGCCTGTTTTAAATTATACCAATGAAGCAAACTAGAACCAGCAAAGAAAAAAGACATCATGCTAAATAGAACTAATTGACGGAAAGAATATCTATTATTATTTTTAATTTGAAATACGTAGCTACCAAAACCAACTATAATTAATAACGAAGCAATCGTATAATTCTGAACCAATATGTTTTCAAAAAAGTAAAGATATGACGCTATAAAAAAAACAATGATTAAGTTAAATACACCCAGTTGAGCCAGACTTCCTTTTTTAAGTGCTAAAATCATACAGATTAAACCAAGTGCACCTAAAATAGAAGCGCAAATTATACTTATAAAAGTTACGCTATGAATTATTTGAATTGCATCAAAATAAAATAATAAAATAATACTAATTCCAGTAACGCTAGTGAGGAAAGATCTAGAACCTATAACTATCCATAAATTAAATTTTGAGAGAGTACGCTTCCATAATAAATTATTTAAAGCATAAAAAACACTAGAAAGAATAAGAAATATCATTGAAACTATTGGTTTAGTAATTATGAATAAATCTATTTTGGGATGGCTTCAAATATATCTGTTTTTCTTTAAATTGTAATGTAATTTATTTTGTAATTAAGAATAATTTGTAATAGCCTATTGTGAAAACAAATATTGTTATATAATAAAAGGAAAAGAGTATGAAAAAACGAATCATACTCTTTTTTGTGACTAATTAATCTTTTTCAATGAATAATTCCCTTGTACTTTATCTAGGGAGTAGAATTATACATAGAATTCAAATTTATGATAAAGATTTTAGTATATTAGTACAAGTTTAGTACAAGTATGGAGAACAAACTTAGAGAAATTACTGAAGTAAAGATTGGGTTCAAAATAAAAAGCCTTAAAGACAGCAAAAGACTGAGCCAAATTATAGCTAAAGAGAATGATATAAACATAAGCTATAACACGATTAGGAGATTTTTTGGTGTCGTTAAAAACGTGCAAGCAAGTAAATTCACATTAGACACCTTATCAAAATTTAATAGTTTCGATAATTATTCCGATTTCTTAATTAATTTCAACTTAAGAAACAAGTGGAGGCAAGAATTTGAGATCTCAAGAATCATTCACAATAATGAGGAAAATAGATTAGTAGAATATATAGACAGTAGTCTTGGTCAAAAAAAAAGCTTTAACTTAAGATTCATTCAAATAATAAGAGAATTATTACTTATTGGAAATTTTAATCTAATTCGCAGGATTTTTGAACTCAAAAAAATGAATGCTAATAATTTTGACTATGACGGGAAAGTGCTTATTGGCGTGTCTATAGGATATTTATTACGAGTTGTAAATACAAAAGACAAAGCGTTTAGGCAACTGGTTTTAAATGAGAATTTTATAGACTTGATAATTACAATTTTTGTAGACTATGGAAGCGTAGGAACATATTATTTTGAAATTATTAAAATAATTCTCAACAACAACTCAAGAAAAGATGTACGAGTATTCTGTCAAGGAATTTTAAATTTAAAATTCTTTTTAGATAGAAAAAATAATGAATCATTTTATATTTTAAAAGAAGAAGATGATTTTCACCCAATATTAAAAAGTAGAATATTTTCTCAATATCTGTTAATGGGTGATTCTGAGATAATATTTAAACTAAATAATTATTATCAAAAAAACCTTGTCAACGGTTTTATTCCAATAGAATATTTATTTGAAATAAATTTTACTAGCATACTAACTCGAAACTTTGAGGTAATGAAATGGATTATTGAAAAAATAACACCTGAAACAGATTACACATTCTTCTACAAGTATGAGCATTACAATAATTATTTATTTATGAAACTCATCTATTATACTAAAATGAATGATCATGAAAAAATTGCTACATTTGATAAACAGTTAACAATACAACGATTTAAATCATATACAGAAATGGCCCTCTTATACCATAACATATATAAATTTAAATGGAGTAATGATGTCAAGTACCTTTATGATTATATGAAAATAGCAAAAAAGCTGAATCCTGGATTTTTTACAAAAAAATACTTTTTTGACTATTTTAATTAAATTTTAAACTAATCCTTTCTTTACCTTTTTTATTGGAAAAAATATGAATTTTAGTAAGCTATCTAGTTTTTTATATATTGCCTAACTAAATAAAAATGTCTTGAAAAGAATACTAATTTCTGTAACAAACGATTTAACAACTGATCAACGTGTTGAAAAAACCTGTGAAGCTTTATCTGAAATTGGTTATGATGTTCTTTTAGTAGGTAGAAAACTAAAAAAAAGTCTTCCTATTCAAAGAAATTACAAGACAATTAGGTTTCGATTACTTTTTAATAAAGGCTTTTTATTTTATGCAGAATTCAATATACGTTTGTTTATATTTCTATTATTTACCAAAAAAGATTTATTATTTTCAAATGATTTAGACACCCTTTTGCCTAATTATATAATAGGTAAACTTCAAAATAAAAAACTAGTTTTTGACAGTCATGAATTATTCTCAGAAATTCCAGAATTAGTAAACAAACAACGAGTAAAAAAAGTTTGGTTGTTTTTAGAAAAAACAATTATTCCGAAGCTGCAAAATGTTATTACAGTAAGTGACTCCATTAAAAATCACTACCATAATTTATATGGAATTTCTGCAATAGTTATAAGAAATATTCCAAAAATTGAGCACATAAATCAAAAAAACTTTGAAATAGATGCGGAAGGAAAAAAAGTAATTCTATACCAAGGGTCTGTAAATATTGGCAGAGGCATAGAACTAATGATAGACACCATGGCTTTGTTAGATGAATATCTATTTATAGTGATTGGAGATGGTGATATTCTAGAGCAATTAAAAGAAAAAGTAAGTAATCTTTCTTTACATGATAAGGTGAAATTTATTGGTAAAAAAACACCAGAAGAATTAAAAGAGCTAACTCCAAATGCAACAATTGGCATGAGTTTAGAAGAAGATCTAGGGTTAAATTACAGGTATGCTCTTCCTAATAAAATATTTGATTATCTACATGCCAATGTTCCTGTAATTGTTGCTGATCTTCCAGAAATGAGAAGCCTCATTAAAAAACACCTCATTGGAGAAATACTAACCGAAAGAACCCATAAAATACTTGCCAAGACAATTATAAATATGACTAGCATTAGTTATGAGAAAGAGCTAAAAACAGCTAAGAAAGAACTAAATTGGTCTAAAGAAAAAGAAAAACTAATTTCAATTTTCTCTAAACTTGACAAATAAACTTCACATAATTTCTTTTGATGTTCCTTACCCCACAAATTATGGAGGAGTCATAGATGTGTTTTATAAGTTAAAAGCATTGCATCATCTTGGCGTTATAATTTACCTCCATGTATTTGAATATGGCAAAGGTGAACAAGTAGAACTTAAAAAGTATTGCAAAGAAGTTTTCTACTACCCAAGAAACTCATTTGTGAAAAGTTTTTTTTCTAAAACTCCTTTTATTGTTAAAAGTAGAGGAAGTAATTTGTTAATAGCCAACTTAAACAAAAACGCTTATCCTATTCTTTTTGAAGGATTACATACAACCCTACCTGTTCTAAAAGACAGTCTTAAAGATCGAAACATCTATTTAAGAGCTCATAATATAGAACATCGTTTTTACAAAGGCTTAGAAAAAAGCGAATCCAATGCTTTTAAACGCACTTTTTTTAGGAGAGAATCTAAAAAGTTAAGGAGGTATGAGGAAATTTTAAAAAAAATGCAAGGTGTCTTTTCAATTTCACCTGTAGAACAGGCCTATTTTAAGAATAAATATGGAGACAAATGTATATATATCCCTGCATTTCATGATACTGAAAAACATACAAGCATACAACCAAGAGGAAATTTTATTTTATACCATGGACACCTTTTAGTATCAGAAAACGTAAAAGCTGCCTTATTTTTAATTGATGTTTATAAAGAAACTGATTATCAATTAGTGATTGCTAGTAACTATAAAAATACAGAAGTTATAACAGAGGTTTTAAAACATAGAAACATAACATTTAATCCTTTAACTGATGAGAACGACTTAAATATATTGTTTGAAAATGCACACATAAATGCACTTCCTACCTTTCAAAATACAGGAATCAAACTAAAACTTCTAAACACCTTACGCCAAGGAAAATTTATAATTGCCAATGACTATATGGTTAATGAAACGGGCTTAGAAACGCTTTGTGAAAAAGCCAATACAAAGACAGAGTTTTTATCAAAAACAGCCAAATTATTTAATAAAGATTTTGAGGTTTCATTTGTAGAAGAACGCAAAAGATTATTAGAAATTTTTGATTCAAAAAGTAGTGCGAAAAAAATAATAGATCTTATTTTTAAGAAGTAGTCTGTGCTAAAACTTCAAATAATTCTCCACCTTCACATTTAATTGTTTTTTGTTTGAATTTTACTATTAAGGCATAATCATGTGTTGCCATTAAGATACTTTTTCCGCTTTGGTGAATTTTATTTAATAAGTCCATAACCTCTAGAGAGGTTTTTGGATCTAAATTTCCGGTTGGTTCATCTGCTAAAATTAAATCTGGATCGTTTAACAGTGCTCTGGCAATTGCAACTCTTTGTTGTTCTCCTCCAGACAATTCATAAGGGTTCTTATAATATTTTGTTTTCATTCCCACGTCATCTAGCACCTCTTCTATTTTAGCTTTCATAGCTGCTTTATCTTTCCAACCTGTAGCTTTTAAAACAAATAAAAGGTTGTCAAATACGGTTCTATCGTTTAATAATTTAAAGTCTTGAAACACAATTCCAATTTTTCTTCTTAGAAAAGGAATCTCTTTATCTTTTAATTTTTTAAGATCAAAACCAACAATAGAACCAACACCTCTTTGAAGCTTTAAATCTCCATAAAAGGTTTTCATTAAGCTGCTTTTACCGCTACCTGTCTTCCCTATCAAATAAAAAAAATCTCCCTTATTAATTGTCAAATTCACTTTAGACAACACCAAATTATCTCGTTGATAAATATCTGCATTGTCTAAATGTAATATTGGATTTTCCATGAAATTGGTCTTTATACAAACCTACATAATTTTTTGGATAGATTTTAGTCTATTTGTAGGTCTAAATGATGAATAACATAAAATCAATTGCTATTTTTGGGAGTCATTTAAACAATTTTAAGATTACAAACCCAACAAAAAAAGAATTTGTACGTTATTAGTTTTACATAGTAAAAAACCATCAATGAAAAAGCCTTTTTTTTACCTAGTACTCGCCTTCTTGTTTTTTTCTATACATTCTATTCAGGTATGCGGTCAGCAAACTTCAATTAACACAAACTCCCAAGCAAACTTCAATCATGCATTAAAACTTTTTAATAGTAAAGCTTATGCAGGAGCCCAAAAATATTTTGTAGAAGTTTCTGAAGATGCAAATAACAAATCAGGCATTAAAGCAGATGCAGATTACTATGATGCCATGTGCGCTATACGCTTAAATCAAACAGATGCCGATAAAAAAGTACTCGCTTTTGTAGAAGACTACCCTAACAGCAGAAAAAAAGATAAGGCCTATTTTACTGTTGGTAATTATTATTTTGCCAATAAAAAAGCGGCATATGCCTTAAAATGGTATTCAAAAGTAAACCCTGATGCTTTATCTGTAGGGAACAAAAAAGAATTAGATTTTAAAATGGGCTATGCTTTCTTAGCAACTAGAAATTTAGACTTAGCAAAAAATAAATTTATTGCCTTGATTAATGATCCTAAATATGGGAATGATTCTCGTTATTATTTCGGTTACATCTCCTATAAGCAAGAAGATTATGAGGTTGCAGAAAAAACATTAGAAGAAATTGCCAATGACGAGGCTTATAAAAGTGAAGTAACATATTATTTGCTAGACATCAGTTTTAAAGCTGGAAGGTTTGAAAAATGCATTGAGGTTGGCTTAAAGTTATTAGATAAAGCAAAACCTAAAGAAGTATCTGAAATTTCAAAAATTATTGGAGAAAGTTATTTCAATCTAGAAAAATATGAAGATGCAATTTCTTACTTAAGAGTTTATAGAGGTAAAAAGGGGAAGTGGAATAATACAGATTACTACCAGTTAGGCTATGCTTATTTTAAGCAAAATGATTTTGAAAATGCTGTAAATAATTTTAATAAAATTATTGATGAGAAGAATAATGTTTCTCAAAAAGCTTATTACAATCTTGGTGAATGTTATATCTATCTAGAAAAAAAACCAGAAGCTCTAAATGCTTTTAAAAGTGCCAGTGAAATGAACTTTGATCTTAAAGTAACGGAAGACGCTTCATTAAACTATGCCAAGCTTAGTTACGAGGAAGGCAACCCCTATAAAAGTGTTGCAGAAGTATTACAAGACTTCTTAATAACATATCCAAAATCTCCTAGCTATGAAGAAATTAACGGATTGGTAGTAACCTCTTATTTATACCAACAAGATTACCAAGGAGCTCTTGATTATTTAGGAAAGAATAAAAGCAAACAAAATCTAAATTTAAGTTACGAGGTATCATACTTCAGAGCTATTCAATTGTTTAACCTAAATAAACTAACAGAAGCCCTTTCTTATTTTAAAGAAGGAAAAAAAGCTTTGGAGACAGCTATTAAAGCAGTAGCTATATATTGGAGTGCCGAAACAAATTATAGATTGGGAAATTTTCAAACAGCTTTAGATGAGTTTATCAACTTCAAAAAAACAGCTTCAAAAGAAATTGAAGAATACCAACTAATTAATTATAATATTGGATATAGTTATTTTAAATTAAAAAAATATCCAACGGCAGCGAAAGAATTTCAAAACTTCATCAATACAAAAAATGAAGATATGACCATGAATGATGATGCTACCATACGAATGGGAGATAGTTTTTTTGCCACCAAAGAGTATCGCAAATCTATTGAAGCCTACAAAAAAGTAGTTGATCAATATGGTGCGAGTGCAGATTATGCTCAATACCAAATGGCAATGAGTTATGGCTTCCTAGAAAAGAACAACTTCAAAATACGTGAATTAGAAAATTTGCTAACTAATTTTGAATTATCAAATTTTAGAGACGATGCCTTGTTTCAATTAGGAAATACCTACTCTGCTCAGAAAGACACAAAAAATGCTCATAATGCTTACAAAAAATTATTTCAAAATTTCCCAAAAAGCTCCTACACTGCCAGAGCTTTATTAAGAGATGGTTTATTATTCTACAATGATAATAAAAACGTAAAAGCATTGAAAAACTATCAAGAAATTGTTGCTAAATATCCAAACTCTTCAGAAGCAAGAGAAGCAGTTAACAATGCTAAAAATGTGTACATAGATCTAGGTACTGTAGACGAGTATGCTGTTTGGGTAAGAGGAATTAGTTTTGTAAATATTACAGACGCAGAATTAGATAATACAACCTATGAGTCTGCTGAAAATAAGTTTTTAGCTAATGATGTTCCTAAAGCTATTGAAGGATTTAAAAAATACATACAAGCTTTTCCTAAAGGGCTTCATGCTTTACAAGCTAATTTTTACCTCGCACAATTACTCGTTAAAACAAACTTAGAAGAAGATGCTATTGCAAATTACCAATATGTTTTAGCACTTCCCCAAAGTGAATTTAGTGAAGAAGCTCTTAATAAACTATCACAAATTTTATTAAAAAAAGAACAATGGGCTATTGCAATTCCATTACTAGAAAGATTAGAACAAGAAGCTAATTTGACTTTAAATATTGTGTATGCACAAAGTAATTTAATGAAAGGGTACTATCAGTCTCAAGAATACAAGAAGGCAGTTAACTATGCTGAAAAAATCTTATTACAAGATAAAATAGACGCAATTGTAGAGTATGATGCGAAAATTATTATTGCTCGCTCAGCCTTTCAAACAGAAGACTATCTAAAGGCTGAAGAATTTTATACCGAAGTAGAAAGAAATGCAAATGGAGAATTAAAAGCAGAAGCATTGTACTACAGTGCATACTTTTCTAATAAGAAAAAACTATATGAAGTTTCTAATAAAACAATACAACGTATTACCTCAGATTTTTCTTCCTATAAATATTGGGGGTCAAAAAGTTTTATTATTATGGCTAAGAACTATTATGCCTTAGAAGACTCGGATCCTTATCAAGCTACCTATATCTTAGAAAACATCATTAAGAATTTTACTCAATTTGATGATGTAATTAATGATGCTAAAAGCGAATTAAAAAAAATAAAACTCAATGAAGCTAAAACAAATAACTCTGTAATAACTCCTAAAAATTAAGACTAATGAAAACCTATATTTTAGCAGTAATTTTTATGGCAAGCACACTTCAAGTTTTTTCTCAAAAAAAGTCAAAAAAAGGAGTAAAAAAGAAAGATTCTATAATTGAAGTAATAAATGTAGTAACCTCCTATACACCAACAGTTTCTGATGCTTTTAAACTAAACAAAAGTCCAAAAATTAAATTGAGTGAAACCACCAAAAAGAAAAAACTAAGCTATGCTATTTTTTCTGCACCAGTAGCCTCTACATTTGTACCTAAAAGCGGAGTGGTTAAAGGGATTGATGTTGGCATAAAAGAACGACTGTATGATAATTACTTAGCCCTTGGTTTTGGAAATTACACCACACCATTCATAGAGGTTTTCTTGCATCAGAATAGAAAATTTGAAACAGATTATGGTGTTTATTTAAACTATATATCCTCAGAAAACGGCATAAAAAATACTTCGTTAAATACTGGATACTCTAGTCTAAATCTTGGAGGGTATTATATGAAAGAAGCGCGAAATTTTACTTGGAAAATTGGCGGAAATATACAACAACAAAAACACAACTGGTATGGGTTACCTGCCATTACTTTTGATAACGAATCTATTGAAGAAATCGCAGAAAAACAAGCCTACGGGTTCTATGAACTAGAAGGTGAACTTATTTTTGAAGATTCTTATTTTAGCAACATTAAAACATCATTAAGTCTTTTTGATGATCTTTTTGGTAGTAAAGAAATTGGCTTTTCACTGAAACCAAATTTTAATTTTCCTTTAGCTAGAATTAATAGAAATCTAAAAGACCTAGAACTTCAAACAAGTATTCATTACTTACAAGGTGAGTTTCAACAAAATTACCTAAACGAGGCAACTAGTAATTACCGCTTTTTTAATGTAGGAATTCACCCAATTTACAGAATAAATTGGAATAAACTGAACATTAAATTAGGAACAAAAATATACCTAACCTCAGATATAGAAAACAGTTTAACAGATATTCTTGCTTATCCAGATATAGAAATAAGCTATCCGTTAATTTCTGGTTTACTTAATTTGTATACAGGTGCTGGTGGAGATCTTCATATGAATTCTTTTCAAAGTTTTAGCGAACAAAATCCTTTTGTTTCCCCTACCCTTTTCTTAACACAAACCAATGAACAATACAAGGTGTTTGGAGGAATTACCGGGACCGTTTCTTCTAACATAAGCTTCAACCTTAAGGCGAGTTATAAAAGTG
>Ga0257120_1002438_pt1 | contig 11169 bp, 13 predicted proteins | sample SI106_10metaG_FD_190153 | JGI IMG/M metagenome (GOLD analysis project Ga0257120, IMG submission 190153) | Marine microbial communities from Saanich Inlet, British Columbia, Canada - SI106_10 | ecosystem: Environmental > Aquatic > Marine > Inlet | place: Canada: British Columbia | collected... | reverse complement strand
CGCGATGAAATGATTGACTCAGCCTGGTGCTGGGAACAAAAACACAGAAAACATAATACGTCTAAATAACTGTAATTTTCCGTATTTTTGTTTTAAACCAATTACATTTTTTATTTGATGATTTTATTTTCTCAAGCAGCCGTAATTATAGTCATTTTTGTCACTCTGTTATGGATCTGGAGTGTATTTATTAAAAATGTTAGTATCATAGATATCTTTTGGGGTTTAGGTTTTGTGATTGTCAATATGTTTTATGCGTGTATGTCTGGAGATTTAACAGCAAGAAAACTATTAGTTTTAATACTAGTAAGCATTTGGGGGCTTCGACTCGCAATTTATTTAGCGATAAGAAATACTGGCAAAGGAGAGGATTTTAGATATCAGGAGTTCAGAAAAAACTATGGACCTAAACGTTATTGGTGGTTTAGTTTCTTCCAAACATTTTTATTGCAAGCCGTTTTGATTATGGTCATATCACTTCCGCTTTTGGGAATCAATACGAGCAGCAGTTCTGGCGCTTTAAATGGGCTGGATTATTTAGGAATTTTGGTGTGGTTAATTGGTTTTATTTTTGAAGCAGGTGGGGATTACCAGTTGATGCGCTTTAAGCAAAACCCAAAAAATAAAGGAAATATACTAGATGTCGGTTTTTGGAAATTCAGCCGCCATCCAAATTATTTTGGAGACTCAGCGGTTTGGTGGAGCTATGCTATTTTTAGTATTGCTTCCGGGTGTTATTGGCAAATAATAGGTTCCATTATAATGACTTTATTAATCCTTAAAGTATCGGGGGTGAGTTTGCTTGAGAAATCGTTAAAAGACACCAAACCTCTTTATAGAGATTACATTAAAAAAACCAGCTCTTTTTTACCTTGGTTTCCTAAAAAATAAATAATTATGGATATAAGTGCAAAAAGTATTCTGTTTTTTCTCTTTATGGCCTGGGGCTTTCCACTAGGATATTACAGAAGTAAATTTCGAAAAATCATCTATGACACCGATAGTTGGACTATAAATATTAAACCTCTTTTTTGGAAAGAATTAAAAGGACTCTTTGGAACTATTTACCCTGAGAATCTCAAGTATAAAAAATTCAGAAAGTTCTATTTATTTTATCTTTGTATTTATTTATTATTGTTACTATCTTACCTATCTGTTTGATTTCAATACTAATAATCAAATCAAAAATGTAGCAGGACCAATGGTTCTTCAGGATGTGGTGACTAACTCTTATCTTTTAACCTTATTTCAGGTCAGCAGACTCAAATAGATCAGCTAGCTTTACAATTGGTGTGCGGTAGTTGTGATTCATAACGAAGCTTCCCTTACTGACGTTAGCTTGAGAAAAGAAATCGCTCCAGCTGGCTGGCACGTACCTAGTGATTTCGAATGGACGACTTTAGAAAGCTATTTCATTACTAACAATCATAACTATGACGACTCCAACACTGGAAATAAATTAGCTAAAGCGATGTCTTTTACTACAGAACTAGACACTAATTCAACTTCAGAAACCTAGGGGACAATCAAAGCACTAATAAGAATAGTAAAATTTTCACTATGAGTGGCTAAGGAGTACGTTTTGTAAGGGATTAAATCTGACCTATTAGTTTTTCAATAGCTTCCCGGTGTATGTATCTGTGCCAATTCTGAGTTGCACAAAATACATTCCTTGTGAGAGAAAGCCAACATATGTTTGTGGCTCATCTTCAGCACTCAGAACAAGCTTCCCATGAATGTCGTATAGGCTTAACGTTCCTAACAATTCAGTACCAATAGTTATGAATTCATCGACAGGATTTTGTGAATGAAGTTTTAAAATTACTCGTTTTTGAGTAGTGCTTAAGGTACTTTCTCTTTGGTAACAATTCTCATAATTTATAGCGCCTTGATGAATATCACGTATGTATTCAATGATATATTCTGCGGTTGTTTTTTCATAAGTGAAGGAAGGCTCTGGAAAATAGTCTTCATATACATTTGAAATATAGTCGTTCAGACTAAAATCAACAACATCAGTATCTTCTAAAGTAATACCATCCTTGCTAAACTGTAAAATTTGGTTTTGATCTTTCCTGATTTCTAGAGTAGTTGAATAGGAGAAAGAAGATTGGTAAGTGGTTAAAAACGTTCTTAATTCAGTAACCGACATCTCAAAAGTATCCAAACCATTGCCAAAAGGATCAATAGAGTAAACGTCAAACGGTGTGATTTCTCCTTCGTCTAAATTCGTTCTAATACCTCCCATGTTTTGAATCACAAAATCAGATCCTGTTATGCTCTGTAGTGCATCCGTGTATAGACAACCTGTTTCGTTTCCGGAATGCTCAATTTCAGATTGACCAATAACTTCATAAAATTCAGGCTGATTATTGTAGTCATCAACTTTGGATTGCATGGTTTGGTCAAAATCCATTGCGGTATCAAATAAATCGATAAGCTCAAAATTAAAATCAGTTATGGTATTGTTGGTTACAGTAAGTGTTGTTTTTGATACTTTTTCTAGATACTTTCCAGACATCAGCATGTATCCATTTTCATAAGAATACCCGTATTCTCCATTGGTATGCCCTCCGATAACCAAATCCACAAAAGAATAAGTTTCTAAGATTTTACGATCCTTGTTAGAGCCATAGTGGGTCAGAGCCACCAAAAGGTCTGCACCAGTATCCGTTTTGAGATTTTCATAATTTTGGAAACTGTCGAGTCCTTCAGTAAATGATAGCCCTTCAATTTTTTTTGGATGTGTTAAGGGATGTAAGCCAGGACTTCCAGTCTCTACCACTCCGACAAAAGCAATTGTAAATCCGTCTTTTGTAATGAGTTCATAGCCGTTAACATCAGCTAATGCACCATTAGTATTGTTTACGTTATCACAGATAAAAGGAAATTGTGCTTGTTCAATACGCGCATTCAAAACCTGTTGACCATAATCAAATTCGTGATTTCCAATTACGGAAACATCTAATCCGCAATCATTTAATAAATCGATCATAGGAAATCCTTTGTTTTCGTGATAGTCAACTATAGGATTTCCAGAAAAAAGATCTCCAGCACTAACGAAAAAAACTTTACTATTTTGAGCGCGGTCATTTTCGATCAACGTTTTTAGCCGAGGGAAATTGTTAATTCGTCCATGAGGGTCGTTAATGGCATAGATCACCACGGTTTCTTGCGCACTTAAGGCGAAAAACCCTAAAATTCCAATAAGTAATAAAATAGATCGTTTCATTTCACGAAGATATCATAATAACTTACTAAATAAAAGAATAATACTTAAAGTGATTTCGAAATTAAGGAATTATCACAAATTATAGCATCATAATGTGAACTCAAAACTTAAGTGGATAACGTATTTTTATACTAAATCTCCTCTTTTCAAAAGCTTTATGGCTTCAGATTTGTGAGCCCAAACCTCTGCTCTAAAGTGTTTGTTTTTCACAAATAACTTCACGCCTACAAGGCATGTCATAAGCCTTATGTTGAGATTCACAAGTCTTGTGTAAATTCGTCTTGCAATTTTGTTTTTGTTTATGAAAGCATAAATAGTTTTCAAGACAGTTGTAGTCTTTATAGAGTCCTTTGTGCTGGATTCAAAATAGAGCGCTCTCAACGTATAAAAAAGGCGATATTGTGATTTACGAAAGTACTGTATATCCAGGAGTAACTGAAGACGAATGTGTACCTGTTTTAGAATTAATTAGTGGTTTAAAATTCAATATAGACTTTTTTATAGGCTATTCTCCAGAACGTATTAATCCTGGTGATAAAGAACGAACAATAACCAAAATTCTAAAAGTTACTTCTGGTTCAACCTTAGCATCAGCTAAGGATATAGATAACTTGTATAAATCAGTTATTACGGCTGGAACACATTTGGCACCCAGTATAAAAGTAGCGGAAGCGGCAAAAGTCATTGAAAACGCGCAACGGGATATCAATATTGCATTTGTGAATGAACTGGCAAAAATATTTAATCTTTTAGATATTGATACGGCTGCAGTCCTAAAAGCTGCTGCAACCAAATGGAATTTTTTACCTTTCAAACCAGGGTTGGTTGGCGGCCATTGTATTGGAGTTGATCCGTATTATTTGGCACAAAAAGCGCAAGAAGTCGGATATCATCCTGAAATAATTTTAGCAGGCCGTCGTTTAAATGATTCTATGGGTGAACATGTAGCTTCTGAAGTTTTAAAATTAGTTGTAAAAAACGATATTAAAGTTAAAGCATCAAAAGTGCTTATTTTAGGAATTACATTTAAAGAAAATTGCCCAGATGTGAGAAACACCAAAGTTGTGGATGTGATAACGCATCTTAATAGTTATGGAATGAATCTAACGATTTATGACCCATGGGCGAATCCTCAAGAAGTTCATGAGGCATATAAACTTAACTCTACCCAAAATATTCCAGAAGAAGCTTTTGATGCTATAGTTTTAACAGTTGCTCATAGAGAGTTTATTTCTTTAGACATGAAACCGTTATTAAAAACTAAATCTGTGGTGTATGACGTTAAAGGTGTTTTAGGAATTACAGCAGATGCTAAATTATAAATGATGTTTTCAAATTTAAAAGATAAAACAGTTTTAGTCACAGGTGGTTCAGGGTTTATTGGTTCTAATCTGTGTGAAGCTTTACTTAAATTAGGTGCAAAGGTTCGCTGTTTTGATAATTTTTCTACAGGTTTCATGCATAATATTCAACCGTTTATAAATGCTATTAATTTTCAATTTATTGAGGCTGATATAAGAGATTTAGAAGCCTGTCAGAATGCATGTCATCAAGTGGATTATGTGCTGCATCAAGCTGCGCTTGGGTCTGTACCACGTTCTATCAAAGATCCAATTATGACAAATACCGTCAATATTGATGGGTTTCTAAACATGTTGGTGGCGGCTAGAGATCAAAACGTAAAACGATTTATATATGCAGCCAGTAGTTCTACATATGGAGATTCAGAAAAACTCCCTAAAAAAGAAGATGAAATTGGGTCGCCTTTATCTCCTTATGCAATTACTAAATATGTTAATGAGCTGTATGCCACAATTTTCAAAAACAGTTATGATTTAGACACTATAGGTTTGCGTTATTTTAATGTTTATGGAAGAAAACAAGATCCAAATGGTGCATATGCAGCGGTAATTCCTAAATTTGTAGCTCAGCTCATTAACCACGAGTCACCAACGATAAATGGCGATGGTTTAAATTCTCGTGATTTTACCTATATTGAGAATGTAATAGAAATGAATTTTTTAGCATTAACAACACATAATTCGTTAGCGTTAAATCAAATATATAACACTGCTGTGGGAGATCGAACGACTTTAGTTCAACTTGTACACAGTTTAAAAAAATATTTATCTAAATTTGACCCAGAGATTGCAAATGTTAAAATAGTTCATGGTCCAAACCGGTTAGGAGATATTCCTCACTCACAAGCCTCGATTGACAAAGCAATAAAATTATTAAAATACAAACCAACTCATGACTTTGAAAGCGGCCTAAAAAATGCTGTTAAATGGTATTGGGAACAGTTTGAAAAATTAACCAAAAAATGAGTATAAACACAATTTGTTGTATAGGTGCTGGCTATGTAGGTGGGCCAACAATGTCGGTTATTGCTCAAAAAATCCCTTCAATCAAAGTTATTGTAGTGGATATGAATCAAGCCCGTATTGACGCTTGGAATTCCGAAAACTTAGATGAACTTCCTATTTTTGAACCAGGATTAGATGCAGTTGTTTCTGAAGCTCGTGGTAGAAATTTATTTTTTTCAACGGATGTTGAAGGAGCAATTCATGAAGCTGATATGATCTTCATTTCAGTTAACACCCCTACAAAAACTTATGGCGCTGGAAAAGGTATGGCAGCAGATTTACAATATGTAGAGCTTTGTGCACGCCAAATCGCTAAAATAGCAACTTCAGACAAAATAGTTGTTGAAAAATCAACGTTACCTGTAAAAACAGCCGAAGCCATTAAAGATATTTTAGAAAACACGGGAACAGGAGTTAATTTTGAAATATTATCAAACCCTGAGTTTTTAGCCGAAGGTACAGCAGTTCAAGATTTAGAAGCGCCTGACCGTGTATTGATTGGCGGTGATCAAACAGAAAGTGGGCTAAAAGCCATTCAAGCCTTAGTAAATATATATGCCACTTGGGTGCCAAAAAATCAAATTATTACCACTAATTTATGGTCTTCAGAGTTGTCTAAATTAACAGCAAATGCATTTTTAGCACAACGCGTGTCTTCGATTAATGCGTTGACGGAACTTTGTGAATCTACAGGAGCAAATATTGATGATGTTGCAAAAGCAATTGGAACAGATTCACGTATCGGCCCTAAATTCTTAAAAGCTTCAGTAGGCTTTGGAGGCTCTTGTTTTCAAAAAGACATTTTAAATTTAGTATATATATGTAAATCTTTAGGGTTAGACGAAGCTGCTGATTACTGGGAGCAAGTGATTATTATTAACAATCACCAACGAAGCCGTTTTGCAAAACAAATAGTAACCTCTTTATACGGAACAGTGGCGATGAAGAAAATTGGGTTCTTAGGATGGGCTTTTAAAAAAGACACCAATGACACTAGAGAATCTGCAGCGATTTATATAGCTGATAAACTTATAGATGAACACGCCCAAATACAAGTCTATGATCCAAAAGTAACTGCCGTTCAAATGCATTCGGATCTGAACGCGTTAAATAGTAGAACCGAAGCAGAAAACAGTAAGTTTTTGGAGATTCATAACAATCCTTACAAAGCTTTAGAAGGAACACATGCATTGGCAGTGATTACGGAATGGGATGAATTTAAAACCTATGATTGGCAAAAAATTTATGATGGTATGTTAAAGCCGGCATTTATTTTTGATGGTCGTAACATTTTAGATCAAAAAATGCTTGAATCTATAGGGTTTATATATAAAGCAATCGGAAGGTAATGTGATACAACACACAATCTTAGTTACTGGTGCAGCAGGTTTTATAGGTTTTCATCTTTGTGAACACCTTTTAAAACAAGGTCACCGTGTGGTTGGGTTGGATAATATTAATGCATATTATAGTGTTGATCTAAAATATGCCCGACTCAAAGAACTAGGTATTGATAGTTTAGATGCAAAACAGTTTGATTCCGCTATTCCTAGTGCTATTTATGGAGACAAGTTTCATTTTATTCGCCTTAACCTTCAAGATCGAGACGCTTTACCAAAGTTATTTAAAACGTATCAATTTGATAGTGTATGTAATCTAGCAGCCAAGGCGGGTGTTCGCCATTCTATTGAAAATCCAGAAGCCTATATTGATAGTAATATTTCTGGATTCCTAAATGTTTTAGAATGTTGTCGACACCACAAGATTTCTCGTTTAGTATATGCGAGTAGCTCTAGTGTGTATGGAAATAATAAAACGGTTCCTTATGAAGAAACTGCCGTTGTAGATAAGCCAATTAGCTTGTATGCAGCTACTAAAAAATCGAATGAGTTAATGGCGCATTCTTATAGTCACCTTTACAGTATTGAAACGATTGGTTTGCGGTTTTTTACGGTTTATGGCCCTTGGGGACGACCCGATATGGCTTTATCTTTATTCACAGATGCCATTGTAAATAACCAACCTATCAAGGTTTTTAATAATGGTAAATTGTCGCGAGACTTCACCTATATTGATGATGTTATTGATGGGGTTGAAAATATACTTTTAAAGCCTTCCAAAGATAAAAATTTATACAAACTATATAATATTGGAAACAGTCAACCTGTTCAACTTTTAGATTTTATTGAAGCAATTGAAAAAAGTATAGGTAAAACTACGGAGCGTATTATGATGCCTATACAAGCTGGGGATGTCAACCAAACTTGGGCAAGTGTAGAACATTTAAAAATGGACTATGATTACGTGCCTTCCACAGCCTTGGAAGTAGGAGTAGAAGCCTTTGTAGATTGGTATAAGGCTTATTATAATAAATGAAACGCGACTTTAAAAATAGTTTCACCCAAGTAAATGATCAATAGCATTTTTCGTAGAAACAGCATTGGTTCAAACAGATTTATAATACTATCCGAGAATTTTTACTTTAACACTACTGTTTTGGAACGTGTTTACCTTCCAATTTAAGGGTCAATATACACCATATTTTTTAGCCTTGATTACAGGCAATGTTATATTCAAAACACAATAATTGTGTTTTAGTTTTGATGTTGACTCTTCCGCGTTGGGTAAATAATTTTAATAGCCATTTTTATATTTCCTATCCATAGGTCTTGATTAATTTATGATAGATGATCGTATAATAATAACATTTAAAAACATAACAAATGAAAAGATTAATAGTTGATTTAGATAACACAATCTCATTTACTTCTAATGGAGATTATCTAAACTCCAAACCAAATATGAAGTTAATTGACATGCTTCATCAGTATAAACTTAAAGGCTTTGAAATAACAATTTTTACAAGCAGGAATATGAGAACTCATGAAAATAATATTGGAAAAATAAATATTTACACGTTACCAAATATCCTTGATTGGCTAAATAAAAACAATGTGCCTTTTGATGAGGTTATCGTGGGCAAACCATGGTGCGGCTTCGAAGGGTTTTATGTCGATGATAAAGCCATTAGACCTTCTGAATTTGTTTCAAAATCATACGAGGAAATAAAAGAAATATTATCTAAAGAATTGCAAGCCTAACTATGTATTTAATCACTTCTGCAGCCTATGTTTCTCAGGAATTAAGAAATGAGGTCGGTAAGCTACCGCCCGCTTTTTTACCCGTAAAAAATAAAAGATTATTTGAACATCAAATAAAGAGTTTAGAACATGACGAAGATATTTATATTTCTATTCCAGAAAATTATATAATTGAAAACTTTGATCAAGAATTATTACACGATTTAAAAGTTAATATAATAAAAGTCCCTTTAAACGTGTCTTTAGCAGAGTCCATAAGGTATGCTTTAAACTCAATTACGAATTCAGATAAAAACCTTCGTTTGCTGCACGGAGACACCTTAATTATTGATTTACCGAAAACTAAAAATGATTTTGTTGTCGCTTCTATAACAGATGATGATTACGATTGGGGATTAATTTATGATGATTCTAAAAAATTAATTTATTCAGGCTATTTCTCATTAAATGATAAAGCTCTTTTTGAATCTTTATTAGAATCTTCTGGTAATTTTATTGCGTCTTTAAAACAATATTCAGAAGCAATAAATGTTGAGGTGTTTAAATCTAAAGGATGGTTAGATTTTGGACATATTAATACCTTTTTTAGGTCAAAAGCCCTAATGCCAAATATTAGACATTTTAACTCAATGGTAATTGATAATAAATCAGTAACAAAGTCCAGTAAATTTAAGTAAAACAAACCGCCTTAAAAATATGTCATACGTCATTAATGGCATTAAGCAAAACAAATCCTATGGATATAGTTATAATTATGGTTATAACTATGGTTACGGAGAACCAGATAGCTAACGAATAGCTAGGAAGTTGTTAATTGTTTAAGTTCTTTAATGGTATTTACAGGCTCTGAGCTTTTAAACACAAAACTACCAGCTACCAATACATCGGCTCCTGCGTCTTTAAGCGCTTTGGCATTTGATGCCGTAACACCACCATCTATTTCTATGAGAGTAGATGCGCCTTTAGATTCAATAAGTGCCTTAAGTTGTTTTACTTTGTCGTAAGTGTTTTCTATAAAACTTTGACCTCCAAAACCAGGGTTGACACTCATAATACATACTAAATCAATATCATTAATAGTGTCTTCCAAAACATTAATGTTTGTGTGCGGGTTTAATGCCACTCCAGCTTTCATACCTTCTGCTTTAATTGCTTGTAGGGTTCTGTGAAGGTGTGTACACGCTTCGTAATGTACAGTGAGAACGTCACTTCCTAAGTCGGCAAAGGTTTTGATATAACGATCAGGGTCTACGATCATTAAATGCACATCAATGGGTTTTTTAGCATGTTTTGTTATCGCCTTTAAAACCGGCATACCAAAAGATATATTTGGCACAAAAACACCGTCCATAATATCTATATGAAACCAGTCGGCTTCACTAAAATTTACCATTTCAATATCGCTTTGAAGGTTTGCGAAATCGGCTGCTAAAACAGAGGGTGCAATTTTTGTTGTGCTCATGTGTTTGGTATTTGAATTACAAAAATAATATAAAAAATAAACCCCTACCAATTGGTAGGGGTTTTGTTATTAACCTAAATAGGTTTTTAAAATTTTACTTCTCGAGGTATGCTTTAAACGACGAATGGCCTTTTCTTTTATTTGACGAACTCTTTCACGAGTAAGGTCAAACGTTTCGCCTATTTCTTCTAAAGTCATCGGATGTTGGTTTCCAAGTCCAAAATATAATCGAATTACATCTGCTTCTCTAGGGGTGAGTGTTTCTAAAGCACGTTCAATTTCTGTACGTAAGGATTCATGTAGTAAATCTCTATCTGGATTTGGAGATTCTCCACTTCGTAATACATCGTATAAGTTAGAATCTTCGCCTTCAACTAGAGGTGCATCCATAGAGACGTGACGCCCAGAATTTTTCATTGACTCTTTAACATCGTTAATTGTCATATCTAATTCCTTGGCAATTTCTTCAGCACTAGGAGGGCGTTCGTGAGATTGCTCTAGGAACGCATAAGTTTTATTTATTTTGTTGATTGAACCAATTTTATTTAAAGGCAAACGAACAATTCTTGATTGTTCTGCTAAGGCTTGTAAAATAGATTGTCGAATCCACCATACAGCATAGGATATGAATTTGAAACCTCTAGTTTCATCAAAACGTTGAGCAGCTTTGATTAGTCCTAAATTTCCTTCATTAATTAAATCGGGAAGCGTTAACCCTTGATTTTGATATTGCTTTGCAACAGAAACCACAAAACGCAAATTGGCTTTAGTTAATTTCTCTAAAGCAATTTGATCTCCGGCTTTAATGCGCTGTGCTAATTCTACTTCTTCATCGGCTGTAATTAAATCAACTTTTCCAATTTCTTGAAGGTATTTATCTAGGGAGGCAGTTTCTCTATTAGTAACCTGCTTGGTAATTTTTAGCTGTCTCATTTAAAAGTTTTTATTTTTAAAATGGTTAATTGGTTGTATCAATAGGTTATACGAGTATTTGATACTATATGTTAC
>Ga0257120_1002435_pt1 | contig 11179 bp, 9 predicted proteins | sample SI106_10metaG_FD_190153 | JGI IMG/M metagenome (GOLD analysis project Ga0257120, IMG submission 190153) | Marine microbial communities from Saanich Inlet, British Columbia, Canada - SI106_10 | ecosystem: Environmental > Aquatic > Marine > Inlet | place: Canada: British Columbia | collected... | reverse complement strand
TGGGCGTTGCCTTTGATGGCGACTTCGATCGCTGTTTCTTCTTTGATGGTGCGGGACAGTTCGTGCCGGGTGAGTATGTCGTGGGCCTTTTGGCGGCGATATTCCTCGATAAAGAGGCGGGCGGTAAGATTGTCCATGACCCGCGCGTGATTTGGAACACACAGGATATTGTTGCGAGCAAGGGCGGCATCAAAATTCAATCCAAAACGGGTCACGCATTTATCAAGCAAACCATGCGTGCACATGAGGCCGTCTATGGTGGTGAGATGTCGGCGCACCATTACTTTCGCGATTTTGCCTACTGCGACAGTGGTATGATCCCGTGGCTGTTGGTTGCCGAGCTTGTGTCTAAATCTAAGCGTTCGTTGAGTGATTGGGTGCGCGATCGCTTTGATGCTTTTCCCAGTTCAGGTGAAATTAATTTTCGCGTTGATGATGCCGGCGCGGCCATCGACCGCGTGTTGTCCACTTACAGTGCAGATGCATTGTCCTTGGATGAAACTGACGGTGTGAGCCTCGCGTTCAAGGATTGGCGCTTTAACTTGCGCCGTTCAAACACCGAACCGTTGGTGCGCCTTAACATTGAAGCACGCGGTGGGTCTGAAAGCCTTAAATTGAGGGTTGCGGACATATCAAAGTTGCTTGGCGGCACAGTCGCTTAAGCATGCCGATAATATGGGATTATAGGCAGTAGGCTGATTTTTTGGTAAAGTTAAAGGAATGAAGAAAGTAGATGAAAAAAATAGCAATTATTGGTCTTGGCTACGTAGGTTTGCCACTAGCAGTTGAATTTTCAAAATACCATAATGTAGTCGGATATGATATCGACCAACAACGAGTAAACGAACTTTGTGAAGGGGTTGATCGGACAAATGAATTGGAGGAACCTGAATTAAAAGGGTTGGAAAACATAAGATTCACTTCGGATCCAAAGAATTTGAAAGATTGTAATATCTTTATCGTGACGGTCCCAACGCCCATAAGTTCGAACAAACTTCCTGATTTGTCCCCACTAAAAAATTCGAGCCAACTTGTTGGTAACTATTTAAGCATTGGTGACTTGGTAATTTACGAATCAACAGTTTATCCTGGAACTACAGAAGAGATATGTGTTCCAATTTTAGAGAGTGCTTCTGGTTTAATATTTAATGAAGATTTTACGGTTGGATATAGCCCTGAACGCATAAACCCAGGCGATAAGATCAATAGGCTTCCGAATATAATCAAGGTTACATCTGGGAGCACTCCTGAAACAGCACTTAAAGTTGACACTCTGTACCAGGAAATTGTCAAAGCGGGTACCTATAGTACTCCCAGTATAAAAGTCGCTGAGGCAAGCAAAATTATTGAGAACACGCAGCGCGATGTGAATATTTCTCTTATTAACGAGTTCGCTGGTATTTTTGAGCGCTTAGGGATCGATACGCATGATGTCCTTGATGCTGCCAGCACCAAATGGAATTTCAACCGTTATGAGCCTGGATTGGTTGGCGGGCATTGTATTGGGGTAGATCCTTATTACCTCATTTATAGAGCCCAGGAGGTCGATTACTTTCCCGAATTATTGCTTGCAGCTAGACGAATTAATAACAGGATGCCGACTTTTGTTGTCCAGAGGGTTTTAAAAGAAGCAATTAAAAGAAAACTGTCGATAAGTGACATATCGGTGTTGATACTCGGAGCTACATTCAAAGAAAATTGCAGTGATATGCGCAACACACTAGTCGCGGATATTTATGTTAATTTTGTAGATTTAGGTTTTGACGTGGATGTACATGACCCTGTCGCGGATACGGCTGCCATGTCTGCTGTATTTGGCAACGAAATTGGCGCTAGGGCAGATAATAAACTATATGACGTATTACTACTTGCAGTCCCTCATAACGAATACTTAGAATGTGCATTTAATATTCAATCATACCTAAAACCTGATGGCTTTATTCTCGATTTAAAGTCAAGATTACCTAGGCAAAAAAACATCATAAGATTATAACAGTCTAAGATAATATTCGGCCTTCAAAACTTGGATAATGATATGATACCTTTTAATAGACCAGCAAAGTTAGATACCACCTTGGAGTTTATATCCAATGCCATGAACTCAGGTCATTTATCTGGAGATGGGGAGTATTCTAAAAAGTGCCATGCATGGTTTCAGTCGCTGTATTACGGAGTAAGATGTCTTCTTACGCCAAGTGCAACGCATGCACTGGAGCTTGCCGCCTTATTAATAGATATTCAGCCGGGTGATGAGGTTATTGTTCCATCATACACTTTTGTAAGCAGCGCAAACCCATTTGTTTTGCGAGGAGCAAAAATTAAGTTTGTTGATGTTTGCAGACAGAATTTGAATAGCTCTATTGAGCACATTCGACCTGCAATAACTGACAGAACTAAAGCCGTAGTGTGTGTAAATTATGCTGGTACCTCTACGGATCTCAAAAGTTTGGCAGAATTGTGCAAGAGTAAAGGGATTATTTTAATCGAGGATAATGCCCAAGGCTTTATGGCTACTTATGATGGCAGACAATTAGGATCTTTCGGTGATTTATCAGTATTGAGTTTTCATGAAACAAAAAATATCACAAGTGGTGGTGAAGGTGGACTGTTAGTGATAAACAATCCAATTTTCCAAGAAAGAGCAGCTGTGATACGTGAAAAGGGAACGGACCGCACACGTTTTTTTCAAGGTTTAGTGGACAAATATACCTGGCAAGACGTTGGAAGCAGCTTTTTACCTAGTGAATTGCAAGCTGCCTATCTGTTTAGCCTCCTTAACGAAGTTGATTTGATCAATAAAAAACGGCTGTTTAATTGGTCCTGTTACAATGCGGAATTAACTAATTTTCTGATCAATCTCGGGATGAGTGTGATGAAAACGCATGAAAATGGGAAACACAATGGCCACATATACTATATTATTATGCGCTCGGAAAACGAACGTGCTAAATTTATTAAATATATGAAAAGTCAAGGTGTTAACACACCTTTTCATTACCACCCATTGCACAGTTCACCTGCGGGACAGCGCTTTGGGCAGCTAGTGGGAAATGATGATAACACTACGTTTATGAGTCAGCGGTTAGTCCGATTGCCAATATATTTTGATTTATCAGAAGCAGAACAAGAGCATGTTATTTCGCATACTAAGAAATTTTTCACAAATCAGTAAATATGGCTGCAATTTCCACTAACTTTTACTCACTAGGCGCGGCACAGGCCTTAAGTATCCTGTTGGGTGTTATTAGTTATCCTTTGCTGATCCAACAATTAGGTTTTGAGGGTATGGGATATGTGGCATTTTGTTTTGTTTTATTAATAACTTTGCAGATATTCGATGGGGGCATATCTGCAAATTTAGTCCGAGTTATAGCTGGTTGCACGCAAAATAATACTACACTTTTTGCGTCTAAGATGTTTGTTACTACACAGTCTGTTTTTCTTTTAGTTGGACTTACTTCTATAGCAATATCTTCATTGTGTTTTGCGCTTTCGGTTGATGGTGTTAATCAAAATTCATCTACAATTTACTACATAATCAGTTTAATTGTTTCGATAAAGTTTATCCAAATACCTGCAAAAGCCACTGCACAGGGAAATGAGAGGTTCAAATTTCTTGCTGTATTGAATTTTTGCTTTAACCTCGCTCGATTTCCTGTTCCAATTTTGATTTTTCTTATTTTTCAACCAGAAATTGTGAATTATTTTTATATTTTGTTATCGTTTGTCATCCTAGAGACAATTATCCTTTTAAACTCATCTTTTCGGACAGTTGCTCTTTGGGGGCACATACGCGCTTCATTGATTAGCAATTTGTTTGATTTAAGTGTACTTTTGCGAACTTTGAATGAATCGCGGGTGTTGTGGATCCTTTCGGTTGTTTGGGTTATCTCCTCTCAGTCTGACAAGTTAGCATTAAAGTGGTCTGTAGAAATCGATGTATTTGGCATGGTAATGTCTGCCTTGGCATTAACTAATTTGATGATAACTTTTAGTTCACTTTTTACTCAGGTTTTAATCCCAAGGCTCTCATCAATCTTGAAAGATAAAAGTGAGAACGAGTACAGGGAAACACTTATTAACACAATAAAACTATACGTGGTGATATTTCTGCCAATTTCGCTATTCGGCTGTTATTACGTTCACGACATACTTATCATCTGGACTGGCAGTAAGAATTTAGCGGATCAGTTTTACTTTTTTACTGCTTTAATAATCATTGGAAACTTCATTCATGGTCTGAATAATTTTGGCTTTATTGAAGCTGTTGTTCGAGACGATCTCGCCAATTATGCAAAATCGATCATCCCGATTTCACTTTTTTGTTCCGCGTTCTCTTTGGCTGGTGTGCTAATTTTTGGATATATGACGATACCTGTAATGTGGTTAATTACAATGGTTTTTATCACACGAAAATATGCGTGGCCCCGTTTGTGTGATAATAACATACGATCTATTTTGCGAACTGAATTTAAGTATGTGATAGCTCTTCTGATAATACCTACTGGAATATTTCTAATTGCTTTTGGCCATGGACTTCCTGCGGCTGTAGTGACCTTAATTAATTGTATAGTCTTAACGATATATCGCTTGCGATATTCGGGGATAAAGGTCTGAAATGCTTGGTTATTTGATTTGTGCACCATCGTATAATCCAAATAATGGTGGGTCAATTGTGTTGCACAGTCTTTGTAATGAACTAAATGATTGCGGGTGTGAAGCATATTTGGTGCCTTACGAGGATTTAGTTCCTGTATCTACGGCGAACATGCTTAATGGTTTAACAAACCTACTTAAATTTTATCTCAAGTTACGGCTAAACAGTTTTCGCACATATCCAAGTTTCAATACTCCCGTAAAACGATTGAGTGAAGTCAAAAAAGATATAGATCAATATATAGTTGTTTACCCCGAGATAGTTTTTGGTAATCCTTTTGGTGCTAGTCATATCGTGCGGTGGCTTTTGCATCAGCCTGACTTTCACAAAGGATATGCACTGCATCGGCGGGGCGATTATTATGTCAAGTATAACTCTGCTATAGCGCACTTTAATTATTTTGATAATGAATTTTCTAATTACGATTTGAAGGTCGTGCATTATCCTACAGATATTTACAAGCCCCCTTTAGATCCTAATGATCGAAAGGGTGAAGTATACTGTGTGAGGAAGGGGCGTAATAGACCTGATCTAGTTTTGCCGTCTAACGCAGTGGTTATTGACGATATGCCACATGCTGATATCGCGCTGCTATTTCAAAAAGCAGAAAAATTAATAAGTTTTGACACTTACACAGCTTACAGTCGCTTTGCAGCCTTGTGTGGGTGCGACTCCATTGTTGTTCCGGAAAAGGGAGTGGATAAACTAGATTGGTACATAGATGAAAAGGATCGGTATGGAATTGCTTATGGATTTGAAGAGCAAGAACAAAAATGGATGCAAGATACAAGAAGGTTCGTGAATGATCGTATTCAAGAAGAAAAAGCAGCTGTTCGTAGAAGCGTGTTGTCATTTATTAAAGACACTCAAGAGCGTTTCAAATGCATTTAGCTTACAGCAAAAATAGATCTTCAAATCTTTTATTAGTAATTTTTTTTCTTTTATTCACATTTCAAAGTGCTGACATAATTGAGTACTTTACAAATCTACCTATTAAAATTTCGCTGGTTGCTCTGATGATAGTGCTTTGCGCATTGCTTATCGCAAAAAGAAAGAGAAATACTGGCGTAAGCTCATTCACAGTTTTATCGATTGTTTTTTCTATTTCCTTGTCAATGCCGTTGCTTTTGGCGATCGCAACGGACACTCCAGTACATATAACAAGTTACCAAAGTATCATTTACATTTTTTTGACCTGTGCCTTAGTGCCTGCACTGATTGTAATCACGGAGAATAAAACACACGAAGTTAATACGTCATTCTTAAGAGTGGCAAAATTTATCTTCTACTCGAATGTGATGGTTTTTATTATATTTTTGGCGTTATTCTTAGTTAATCGCACAATGTTCGACCAAGTGATCTACGCTCTCTTTATGTCAGGGTCTCTTATTAACCCTTATCAATCCTCCGGAGACTCTAGCTTGGTTCGATTTAGTGGCGTGTTTAATAGCGCCTTTATGGCCGCAACGTTTTTTGTTTGGTTTATTTTTATCACCCTTTATTTTGATAATAAAAAATTTTCCAGACACATTATCTTATTAACTTTAACAATACTATTGTTGTTCACCATCAATAGAAACGCCTTTCTTTGCTTATCGGTAACGCTTCTTTACCACGCCTTGTTAAAGATACCTTTTTTTATATTTCGGTTATACGCGACTTCGATTTTCATTTTTTTACCCGTCATCCTAACGATATTTTTTAACATCATTCAGTCGTCTTTTACAGCTGCTTCTTCTCAAAATCCCTTTTTCAAGTCCTCCACGTTAATTTCTAGGTTCGACGCTTGGAAACAGTTTACAGGTGACACCGATATAAGTGTTATACTTCATGGGGCGCTAAATTTTCCAGGTTTTAATGGGATGTATTACGTTGATAACGGATATTTGTACCTAGTCATGACCTCAGGTATTTTAGGCGTCACAACATTTTCAATTTTGGTATTTAAGCTGTTGGCATTTTATTTTAAAAATGTTCATTCCAAGTTTTCATTACTGGGTCTTACGTTTTTGGTGGCGTATGCATGGATGATGCTCTTAAATAACATAATCTCTGATCCACTATTGTTCATTTTATTTATCGTCATTCCTTATTCGTTTACTAAAATGGATTTAAGAACTTGAAAGTTGCATTCGGTATTTTAACCTATGGCGATCGTTCGGAATTGCTGAGTGAAGTAATTGACCAAATTCAGAATTTAGGAAATTTTAATATTTTCATATTTGGGAATGATGTTTCAAGCAAATCCAAAAATAAATTGCTTGAGCGATATGGCTCACATGCCAACATCAAGTGCATATTCTCAGAAAATAACCTTGGAAGTGCCGGAGGGTATAAAAAACTTATTGAGATAATGAAGAGCGATACCGAAAGTATCTTATTTTGTTTGCTCGATGATGATAATCTTCTGTCTAATAATTTTTTTGATGTTCTCGCGAAACTCGATATAAACACCGGCACGATTTACGCTATTGACCGGGTTGATCGCCCGTTGCCAAGGGCTTCGGTTGCGAAGCGAAACCCTGCATACTTGATGGGGCCAAAAAACGGCTTTTTGGGCAGATCAATTCTGAAAAGTTACGATTTACCCGACAAAAATACAGATTTATTAGCAGCTCCATACGGCGGACTGGTGCTGACGCATGCGGCACTTCACAGTGGTGTTCTGCCAAAGTCTAAATACTTTTTATATGCAGACGATTATGACTATACTTATAGGCTGTACCGCGACGGCAATTTTTGTATCAAGTTTATCGATCAAACTGTAATACATGATTTAGAAAAAAGCTTTCATGTAGCAAATGGGAAAAATAAGCGTACCTTAAGTAACCGTTTTTCAAATGCTAACAAAACACAAATATATTATTCAGTTAGAAACCAGATATGGTTTACAATTGAAAAAGACGGCGTCAATGCGTTATTATTATTTAATACAATAATCTTTGCAATGATTTATGTTGCGCAGTTTGCTTTGCTTGGTGACTTAGGCAGAGCTAAAGTCTTCATTGAGGGTCTAATTGACGGATACAAAAAAAGTGAAAATGTTTAATATCGTCTGCTTGCTTTATCGTGATCAATATTTCTACAATCAGTATGGGCCCGCTGTGCGTGATTTGCAAATTTTGATGACACTTTCCAAATTACCGAATGTAACAATTACGGTGATCAATAAGCCAGTCCATGTTGCTGAGAACATCATTGGCAACAAAAATATTCCACCAGCTATCAGTAACGAATTGTTCCATAACTCTGTGACGAAGCGCTATTTAAATCCATTGCATTTGGTAACGGGACGGGCGTGGTACTATTCTTTGGTCGATCAGTTAATTTTAGAAAATGTCGAGCGCTTATTCAAACCCGGGTTTACCAATATTATCTTAGATTTCTTACCATTTGGAATTATCGATCCTAAGACTATTTCGGGTTGGTATTATTGGTATGATTTTATAGATAACTTCGCTAAACACCACCGATTTTCCAGTTTGCAAAAGAAGCTAGTAGCCCAAAAATATTCTAATGTGGCTAAGACTGCAGATATTTCGACGTTTGTTTCTCAATCGTGTTATGATAATCTCAGCCAGGACAAGAGTTTTAATAACGCTTTTGTCATGACAAATAAGGTATTCGAAGAAAACATAGCCGATGACTTCCAATTGGGTGCGATAGAAGAGGTCTATGACTTCGGCTTTATTGGCTTTGTTACTGAAAAATTTGACTGCGATGCCGTTAAAAGACTGCTAGAACTTGGTTACAGCATAGTCATTATTGGTGCTGTTTTGGACCAGAAAGTTTTTACGCGTCTAAAAAAATTGAAAAATTTGCGGTTCGTTGGTGCCTTTAACTACAAGGATTTACCTCGTCTATTGAAGACTTTTCGTGTTGGATTGTTGCCCTATCTTAATGACAAATCGCACGATGGATCACCGCTAAAGATGTATGAATACCTTGCTAATGGAAAGGGTGTATTCACTTCGGAAGATTATGAAATAACCAATCCAAAGTATATTCTGAATTATAATCGCATAGCGTTTGATCATGAAAAGGTCTCTAATTTTGTTAGCCGTGATTTCTCAAATTCAAAGATATGTCTGAAGGATAGCGATTATTGGTCAAATACATTGCCCCGCGTTCTTAATAAATTAACGGAGTTATAATAATGTCGGTTAAAGTTGCATTCGTCGGAATAGTAGGTGTTCCCGCAAATTATGGTGGATTTGAAACATTGGTAGAGCAACTTTTGACATCGTGGGAAAGAGACGATGATTTTAACGCACAATTAACTGTCTTCTGTGAAAAAACTAGCTCTTACAAAATCGGAACCTACAAAGGTGCGATTATTGAATACTCGCCATTTAAAGCCAACGGTTGGCAAAGCATATTACATGATGTTTATTGCGCCTTCCGTGCTGCAGTGAAAGGCCACACACATATCGTAATGCTCGGCGTGTCTGGAGCTATAATAATTCCATTTATACGAATGTTCTTCCGGAGCACAGTCATTACAAATTGTGATGGCATTGAATGGAAACGCGCGAAATGGAATATTTACACAAAAATTTTGCTATATGTACTTGAATATATTGCGGTACGCTGTTCTCACATTACCATTGCTGACAACATTTGCATTGAAGAGTATTTACGAAAAAAATATGATAAAAAAAATGTTTCCGTAATTGAATACGGAGGGAATCAAGCTGATGATGTTGTGCCTGAGACAAATAATGAATTGGAGCATTTGAAGAATTATGCGTTGGCTCTGTGTAGGATTGAACCTGAAAACAACGTTGAGATGATACTCAAAGCATTTACAAATAGTGGTAAAAATCTAGTATTTGTTGGGAATTGGTCGAACAGTACTTATGGAGTATCACTGTATGAAAAATTTGGAGTGTTTCCTAACATAACGTTGTTAAATCCAATTTATTCGCCGCAGTATCTAAAGTATGTAAGGAAAAACGCTGTCGTCTACGTTCATGGGCATTCTGCGGGAGGCACCAATCCCGCATTGGTAGAGATGATGTGTTTGGGAGTGCCAGTTTTTGCCTATGGCTGTGATTACAATCGCGCAACAACTGAAAATCAAGCATTTTATTTCAACGATGAGGTTGCTCTTGCAAACATGATAGGTGCAACGGCGTCAAGAGATCTGGAGGAAAATGGTAATTTGATGAAAGGGATTGGTACCCGTAGATACAGTTGGAATGTAATTGCCCGAAAGTATAAGGAGCTTATCATTGATTAAATTATGTCGTGGCAAAATCAGAGAAATCACTCCCCCCCGATTTGGGGATCACCGTGGATTTTTTGGTGAGACGTATAACCGTCGTCGGTATGCGGAGATTGGGATTGATGTTGAATTTGTGCAGGACAATCATTCGCTGTCACATGCGGTTGGCACGTTGCGTGGGTTGCATTTTCAGGCGACGCCTGCTGCGCAGGGGAAATTGGTGCGGTGTGGGCGCGGGGCGATATTTGATGTGGCGGTGGATATTCGGCGTGGCAGCCCGACCTATGGGAAATGGGAAGGGTATGAGCTGACGGCTGAGAATGGCCATCAGCTGTATGTGCCTGTGGGCTTTGCGCATGGGTTTGTGACATTGGAGCCCGATAGCGAAATTGTCTATAAATGCACCGATTATTACGCCCCCGAAACCGAAGGGGCCGTGCGGTGGGACAGCTGTGGGATTGATTGGCCGCTGTCTGTTGATCCGATCCTAAGCGATAAGGACGCGATTGCGCCCGCACTGGCGGATTTTGACAGCCCCTTTATCTATGGTAAGAATTCATGAAAATACTAGTAACCGGTGGGGCGGGGTTTATTGGCTCCGCCGTGGTGCGTTTGGCGATTGCGCGGGGGCATCAGGTGGTGAATGTCGATGCACTCACCTATGCGGCCTGTTTGGACAATGTGGCCAGCGTGGCAGATCACCCCAATTATGCGTTTGAACAGGTCGACATTCGGGACCGCGCGGGTCTGGACGCTGTCTTTGCCAAACATACCCCCGATGCGGTGATGCATCTGGCCGCCGAAAGCCATGTGGATCGGTCCATCGACGGCCCTGCGGATTTTATCGAAACGAATATCAACGGTACCTTTAACATGATTGAGGCTGCGCGCAGCTATTGGCAGGCGCAGGGCCGGCCCGATATGTTTCGGTTCCATCACATCAGCACGGATGAGGTGTTTGGTTCCTTGGGCCCAACGGGGATGTTCACGGAAACTACCCCCTATGATCCGCGCAGCCCCTATTCCGCGTCCAAGGCCAGTTCCGATCATCTGGTCCGCGCGTGGCATGAAACCTATGGTCTGCCGGTGGTGTTGACGAATTGTTCCAACAACTATGGCCCCTATCATTTTCCGGAAAAGCTGATCCCCGTGGTGATCCTGAACGCACTGGCGGGCAAACCACTGCCTATTTACGGGGATGGCGGCAATATCCGCGATTGGCTGTATGTTGAGGATCACGCAGATGCGTTGCTCTTGGTTTTGGCCAAGGGGGCGGTGGGGCGCAGTTATAATAT
>Ga0257120_1002428_pt1 | contig 11199 bp, 12 predicted proteins | sample SI106_10metaG_FD_190153 | JGI IMG/M metagenome (GOLD analysis project Ga0257120, IMG submission 190153) | Marine microbial communities from Saanich Inlet, British Columbia, Canada - SI106_10 | ecosystem: Environmental > Aquatic > Marine > Inlet | place: Canada: British Columbia | collected... | reverse complement strand
GATTTCAATACACGATAGTGATGAAGTATATCAAAAAGAATTAATAATCACAGAGGATGAAAAAGAGTATTATGAAACTTTTGACGGACCTCCTAAGTTTATCAAAGAAATAGGACCTGAGTGGAAACAATTTAACTTTTTCAATACAGGTATTCATCCATCAAAGCCGTCTTCTACCGGTATAACCCTCTTACAACATGCTTAACCTAGTCACTGTAGTAGGGGAGAACACCCACATGCTGCCTCATATGATTAAACACTATAAAGATATAGTGGATAAAATATATGTAGTAGTGTATAGACAAAACCCATTAGATGGAATACTTGAACAAGTTATTAATTTAGGTATAAAACCATTTAAAGTAGTAACAGAAGAAAAATACAATTGGGAGAGAGTTACCGAATTATATAACGAAGTTAAAAGTACCAAACCTGACGAATGGTGGATTGTCTCTGATGACGACGAATTGCAAGTATACCCAAGACCTATTGAGGACATTATAGAATCATGTGAAAGAAACGGGTATGACTTTGTCACAGGTGGTTTCATAGATAGAATAGGCACCAATGGTACATTCCCAGAAGTATTTAGAGACACAAATATTTTAGAAGCATTTCCCCTTATGGGTTTCTTTAGGCACCCTATGTCAGGAGCTTGCCCTAATAAAGTTACACTTATGAAAGGCCACCAACAAATAAGCTCGGGTCAGCATTATGCTATATTTAAAGATGGGTCTAACAGTTGGGGTTCTTACCATCCTAAAAGAATGCCTATAGATGAATGTTTTACTCAAGTGCATCATTTTAAATGGGACTCATCCGTAATAGACAGAATAAAAGCAGTAGCTGACGTTAATAAACCGTATGCATACTCTTCAGAATACCAGTTAATGTACGACAACATTAAAAAAAGTAACTGGAAAATAAATATCGATAAAAGTACTTTTTTAGTTGAGAGATCAAATAATAGTTCTTATATTGATTATAACGACTTCGATAAATGGAGTCACCTAATACAAACAATAGTAAATATTTAATTTAAACATTATGGCAGCAAAAGCTACAGAAGTAAACAGTGAGGCATTGATCCTTGAAGAAAGAAAAATTAAAGCAATGGAGAAAATAGCAGTATCGTTAGATGCTCTAACCTTATTCTTCGAAGAAATTAACAAAGACGAATGGGATGCAAGACTTCAGTTCTACTTATCTAAATGGCTAGAGTTTAACGAAGCGAAGCAGTAGTAAATGAACCATAAATTAGGAGTAATAGTACCGTACCGAAACCGCTATAGACAGCTGGTTAAGTTCAAGGAGACTTTTCATAAGTATATGAAAAAACATCACCTTGGAATTGACTACACTGTTATAGTAGTAGAGCAGGACGATTCTTCCGCCTTCAATAGAGGAAAACTACTTAACGTAGGTTTCATAAAGGCAAAAGAGTTGAAATGTGACTATGTGGTTTTTCACGACGTAGATATGCTACCTATGAATGTGGATTACTCGTATTCTAATAAACCTATACATTTAGCTACACATTTTAGATCAAAAGGAGAGACACTAGGCTTACACTTTGATAAGTATTTTGGCGGAGTAACTTTATTTCCAACTAAAGAATTTGAATTAATTAATGGATATTCAAATAAATATTGGGGATGGGGTTTCGAAGATGATGACTTATTCTACAGGTGCGATAAAAACCACTTACCTTTAGCAACTAAGAAAATTGAAACATCAGGAGCCAATACCGCAGCGCTTGAATTCAACGGAATAGATGCATCAGTGGAATTTACCAATAATATAAACACCAGTAGAGACTTTACAGTTTGGGTTTCACTTGAACCTGAACCTTTCAAACTCGATACTACCCAAGAAAACGATAGAAATGTAATATTTACCATACCGGGATACGACTTTGCATTAATTTACGATTCATTTAATAGGTACTGTTTAGAGATATTTGATAGAAGAGGAGAGATGTTTACCATTGCTACTCGTATTAAACCAGAATATAAAACTAATCTTGCTGTGACTTGGTCTGCATTAGAAAAAGAAATTTCCTTTTACCAGGATGGACTACTAATAGACAAAGTAAATATAGAAGAAAGGTTATGGAATTATTCAAAATCAGCTAAAGCATATCTAGGGTGTTCAAATCCCGACGATACTTATCGACCTCAAACCTTTTTTAAGGGTATAATCGATAGCTTTGCCGCATACGATGAAGTTCTACCTGCTAATGTACTACGTGACATGAGTAACAATAAACATTTTGGATTGACTTCTAAATTTGATAGTTATGATCATGGAGGAAGCTTACTAAATTATTACGATGCTAAGTTTGTTAAGCACTATAAATTAATGGACTTATCAGAAAACGGTAATACAGGGACGATTGATAACTGCAGTATTATTAAATACGACCATAGGGAATTTAAGTACGAAAAGATACCTTATAGGAGAGAGAGTTCATTTAACTTATTAGACCACCAACCTGGTGGATACTTAGACGGAAGATGGAAAGATCAACTTACCAGATACAATCAACTTAGATTTAGTAACGAAGTACGTACCGGTGAATATGATATCAAAAACGATGGATTAAACTCAATAGAATATAAAATTCACTCATCTATAGAAGTGGATCAAAATGTACAAATCACAGTAGCAATATGACAAAACATAAGCTAGGGGTATGTGTGCCATACCGTAATAGGGAAATGCACTTAAATGAATTTGTACCTAAAGTTGGAAAATATCTGAAGAACCAAGGAATAGATTTCCAGATGTACTTCTGCCATCAAGTAGACGACAAATTATTTAATAGAGGAGCCACTAAGAATATAGCAGCTAAACACGCTTTCGAAGACGGCTGCGACTATGTGGTATGGCACGATATTGATATGATACCGGAAGAAGGAGCAGACTATTCATACCCTGAAAAAGCTCCGAGACATATCGCTACAAAGATTTCTCAAATGGACTATGGGTTAAAGTACCATGAGTATTTTGGAGGAGCAGTGCTTTTTACTAAAGAGCAGGCAGAAGCAACAAACGGTTACTCCAATGACTATTGGGACTGGGGTATGGAAGATGATGATTTATTCTGGAGATGTCACTTAGAGGGGTTAACAAATGATTCTTATCTAAAGACAGGACTTGAAACTACATATGCTAGATTTAACGGAGATGATTCTTCTATTACAATACCATTTGGTAGACCTACTAGAGGCTTAACCGCTAAGTCACATACGGTTTCTATACTCTGTAGACCATTTCAACAACCTGAAAAGAATAAGGTGTTTTTGATAGGGGATAATGAGAATAAGTACATTGAGTATCCAATATTTAGAATACCAGGGTATGACTACGGCCTATCTTTTAATAATTCAAGAGCTCTTTCACTGACTTATTGGAATAATTTTCATAACCACAACTATATGTGGATTAAAAGATACGATAACCAGTGGAGCTGGATCACAGTCGTGTTCGACGATGTAAATAATCAGTCTCATTTCTACTTAAACGGTACAGAAGTAGACTCTAAAGCTGGGTTTGGGAGTCCTTCCCCATTAAGGTATAATGGCAAGTTAAAAAATTACGGATTAGCTGATATTTATTTAGGTACAACACCTTCTGAACCAGAAGGAAGTTTACATAAGTACTTTAAAGGCGACATCGCTAAAGTTTTTGCATGGAAAAGGGACTTACACCCTAACGAAGTTATGAATCTACACAAAGATGTACCTAAAGAGGGTATTTCAATAGACTTAGACTTTAATTCACCAGAAACTGATTTTGACTCTCACAATATAGAGATGGTTAAAGAGACTATCAATGTCCCTAACTCTATCCTACCATTCAGAGAAGATGGAAAATTTAGATGTTTACCTCACAAGGATGAAGGACTAGTAGACGGAAAATGGGCAAAAGGTGAAACTACTGCCCGTAATGAAGAAAGGTATGTATTGCAAATGCAACAAAAGAAGATCAACTACAAAGAAGACGGTCTTAAGCAAGTAAAGTATACACTAGTAGGTGAAGAGAAACTCACACCCTGGGCTAAAATGATAAATATAGAACTATGAGTGCACCGACAGGTAATGAAATGTCTTTTACTAATCCTGATTACGTAGACACAAAAGAAAAATTAGACAGTGTAGGATGTGGAATGTGTCTAGCAAAATGGACACAAGTAACTATACACCTACAGATGGGACAAACTCACTCTTGTCACCACCCTTCAACTCACAAGATACCTTTAGCAGAACTAAAAAGGAACCCTTCAGCTTTACATAATACAAAGTTTAAAAAGCAGAAGAGAAAACAGATGTTGGAAGGTGAACGACCAGCTGAATGTGACTACTGTTGGAATGTAGAAGATAACTCAGAAGGTTTTTCGGATAGAACATATAAATCTAACGAATCTTGGTCAAAACCTCATTTCGATGAAATTAAAAATTCATCATGGAGAGAAGATTTTAATCCAAGGTACGTAGAAGTAGCATTTTCAAATGCATGTAATTTTAAATGCTCTTACTGTGGACCATCTTTTTCATCTTCTTGGGTTCAAGAATCTACTAAGTTTGGAGCTTATCCAACAGATGACAACTTTAACGATATTGAATACCTAAAGGAAGCAGGTAAAATGCCTATTCACCATAAAGAGCATAATCCTTATGTTGAAGCTTTTTGGAAATGGTGGCCTGATTTATATAGAGATCTACATACATTTCGTATTACAGGTGGGGAACCGTTACTATCTAAAGATACTTTTAAAGTACTAGACTACATTATCGATCATCCAAACCCTAATAAAAAACTAAATTTAGCAATAAATTCTAATTTAGGTATAGCAGATAGTTTACTGGATAAGTTTATAGAAAAAGTAAGGATAATAGAAGACAGAGGACTGGTAAATGAATTTATAATATTCACATCAGTAGACGGATGGGGTAAACAGGCAGAGTATATTAGAGATGGACTAGAATTTAATAGATTTTGGGATAATGCTAATAAAGTTCTGACCTTATGTCCTAAAGTTAACTTAACTGTTATGTCCACGTTTAATGCACTATCAGTTCCTTCCTACCATAAATTAATAGATGGAATATATCAACTTAAAAACGATCACGCTTCCTCAGACAGGTATTGGATGTCTGCAGTCTTCTTAGATTCTTCATACCTTAGGTACCCCTCTCATCAAACACTTCAGGTTTTACCAAGTGAATGGCATAAAGAGGTACTAAAGTGTGCAGCAAAAGCAGATTTTTTAGGTACACCAAAATTTGACAATCGACTCATAGGATTTTCAGACGTAGAGATACAAAAAATAAAAAGATCTTACGATTGGATGAAATCTCCAATTGATGCTAAAAGACTATTGTCACAAAGGTCCAACTTTGGTAGATTCTTCAACGCCCACGATGAACGTAGAGGTACGGACTTTAAGAAAACTTTCCCTGAGCTAGCAGATTTCTTTGAATACTGTAAATCAATATAAAATGAGAATAGATAATACTAATACATACCTTTTTTTAAAGGGGAATAAAAACGATTTAATACAGCATCAACCAGATGATTTATTCGGTAAAGATTTTACCGTACTAGCTACTATTTCTCCTGATTTTGATATCATAAAAGAAGAAATTAAAAAAGTACCTTTCCATACAATGGGAGTAATTTCCAAAAACGGTAAACATATGGGTCTTTTCTTCACATCTGGTTTAAATGAAGCAGGACAATGGTTCTTTAAGATAAGTTTTGAATGGTGGGAATCTACAGATAACCCTGATGAAGATAAAGTTAACTCCGTAGACATATACACAGAAGCTGATATAATGGACGGACCAATTTCTATTGCAGTATGGAAAAAAGACGACCAGATTAGTATTAAATGTAGAGATACTACTGAAACAAAGGAAATTAAAAACTTAATAGATTATTCATACAGTTATACCTGGATTGGAGCAGCTAATAGGTTATACGAAGATTTTAACCATATCTTTTCCGGAGACATTTCTTTTCTACATGTACAAGAAGGTATTCTACCTTTAGACCAAATAGAATTAGGGTTCAACGACTATACTAAGTTTTTAGAACAATCTAATAAAAGTAACCCAGAAAAAGTAATATATACAGGAGATTTCTCACAAAGCACACTGTACAAAGTAAAAGACGATTCAAATAACTTTAATCACCTTATAAAATTTTCTAAAGAATGGCTGAATTAAACTTCAATACCTTATACACTAATGGGGATAGTTGGACAGCAGGAGACATTGTAGACCCTGAAATATTTGGAGACCAGCTACAACATAGCATGCATCCAGACAACGAAGAATATAGGTTACCAAGGGTATGGCCTCATAAATTAGGTAAACATCTCGGTGTAGAAGTAGTTAATAAAAGTCACGCTGGAGCTTCTAATGATAGAATCGTAAGGTCTACAATTAATGATATATATGAATTACTTAAAACTAGGAGAGCGGAAGACCTATATGTAATAATCGGATGGTCTTCCCCTGAAAGAAAAGACTTCTTTTTAGGTAACGCAGATGCATCCGGCGGTACATGGGACTGTATATATCCAGCAGAAATGTTACACTGGAAAGATGAAAATAACTCTATACGTAATGAATTTTATAAAGCATACGTAACACTGTACTGGAACCCTGAAGAATATATTACCAGGCACTGTCTAAATAATATTACTTTACATAGCTTCCTTGAAAGCAAAGGAATAAAACATACATTCTTTAATGCATTTTACGAGGCAAAAGGAGGAGTAATAGACCCAGAAAGACATCAACTGTACGACCAACCTAAACTTACAGATTATATAGATAGTTTTAGAGGTACAAGATCTGATAAACAGTTATATGAATTACAGATGGATAACACCCTTATTGAATACAGTAAACTTTATAACGACCTGTACTTTAAGACCTCTTTTATTGAACACTTACTTAGTGTAGGGAATTCAAAAGAAGTGGAAAAGTATTTAGATTTTCACCCTACTGAATTAGGGCATGATTCATTCGCTAAACTGCTTTTTGATGGAATCTTCAACTAACCTTTATATTAACGGATGTAGCTTTACAGCAGGTCATGAACTTAAAAATGAGGAAACATGGCCTACATTACTGTCAAAGAAATTAAACAGTAATACTGTCAATATGGCAGCAAACGGACAGTCTTTAGATTCTATAATACTAAACTCAGTTAACCATCTTGTAAAAGCCAACCCAGCAAATACCAAAGTAATAATAGGTCTAACCTGGAAAGAGCGTTTTGGATTGCTTATTAATGGAACAACTGTTAATATAACACCAGCAGATTTAGGAAGAAATAAAACACTTTTTCAAGAAAAGTTTAGCACTTGGCGAAGAGCAAAATCACCACTCTATATTAAGTCATCTGAAGGTATTGATAAATCGTTTAAACAGTATGAAAAAGATATAAAGAGACACTACCTTCCTTTAGAGTATTTTACTAAGTACTATGAAGCGTTAGTAGACTTAGATTTAAACTTAGATTTAGATTTAAGTACAAAACACCTTACATCTATACTAATGCTTCAGTCTTATTTAAAAGCCCGAGAATTCGAATATAGATTTATAACGTGGGATGAATCAATGAAGAGAATACCTAAAAGCCATGTTGTACTAGAACCTCTCTATAATTTAATTGATCAAACTAAAGTAATAGAGTATAAGTTTAAAAAAGCTCCCTCAAATTACACTGGACATCCAGACACACAAGATTGTATAGAAATTTCAAATTTAATCTACGAAAAGTTATGAGTGAAGTAATAAGTATAATAGATGACTTTAATCAAGTAAGCCTACATGACCCTTCCTTAGAGATAATAGAGTTATATCGAGATGTCCCTGAAATTAACGAAGTAGACGCTAGAGGATTTGCAATTTGTAGACCATTATTTTCACATTCAGATGTACCTTCATTCTTTAATGCCAGATACGTAAAAGACAGTGTCTTTGAATGGGATAGAGAGTTTATATATAGTGTGATGCTACACCACGATAATGCTTTAGCAGCAGAATATCTACATTTAATACCTGCTCATATATTAGAACAGGTTAGGATGAAAAAATGCAAGTTAATTTTAGATAATACACTTGAAGGCCATCTTATAGAATCTTTTTTAAAGTACGTACATAAAAGTATTACTGCATTAAACTTACCGCCTGAACAGATTTACTATATTACAAATAACTTATTTGCAGAGAAATTTGCTGATGACTGGTATTATGACCGTATGTGGTTAACACGTATTAATGTAATTTCTTTTATGTACAACGTACATGACGTTCAAAGACTAAAAAAAGTAGGCCATTTACCCCAAACAGTTAATATTCAAAAAGAATACGAATACAAAAAAACTAATATAGATAGTATTAAACCGGTATTAAAGTTAAATAGAACAGGAAGACCGGAACGTAATTTATTAATGCTGTACATTAATAAACATAAACTGTATGAGCATATTAATCTTAGCTTCCCTGAGTACTTCCCAACAGAAAGATACCCAGATATATTTAATTCAATCAGTGACAAAGACAATATAACAGAATTGTTAGGGAAAATTCCTTTTGATATAGATGAAACTGATAAGAGTAACCACGGTGAACCGGGGTACGGTGAAGGAAAGTTTAATGCAGATCTACCTTTTAACCCTGTACATTACAGTAATAGTTTCGTAAGCTTAGTTATGGGAGCATTTCCTTTTATAGAGGCCTGTCATTTACATAGCTCTACTTTTAACCCTATATATTGCGGCCACCCTATCATACAGTTTGGTCCAAAAGGACACTTAAAAGAACTACAGAATAGAGGTTTTAAGACTTTTTCAAAATGGTGGAATGAAGAGTATGACGAAATAGAAGACGGATGGGAAAGATTCACAAAAGTGTTGGAGATAATGAAAAAAGTCACTATATTGGATAAAGAGCAGTTGCTCACGATGTACAAGGAGATGATCCCTACTTTACAGCATAATTCTGATTTGATACAAAATTACGATTTAAAAACTAACTTAATAGATAGAGTACTATGATGAGCGATAAATTTTACAATGGGAAATTCGCTGTTATTGTAAAAGATAAATTAGCCGCATCGGTTTTGCGACATGTCTTTATTAATGATGTAGACATATACCAAGGTAAACTTACTGAACAAGCCCATAAAGTAAAACAATACGAACTAGACAATGACGTATTCTACTCAGGGCATTTAATAGTTAACAATACAGACGAATTAAAACGTCTTAATCCGTTAAGTTCTTATACATTAACTAATAGAGAATGCTACTTTACAAAGGTAATTAACTCAGGAGTGGATAGTGAATGCTCAGTCAGTGATGACTTGATACTTACTTCATCATGGAATTTACCTATTATAGCTAATAATTACCGTACTAGTAACTCACTATATGGAGATTTATTCGTACATAGGGTAAGAATGTTACAATTTAAACCAAACGTATAATGAGAATAGCTGTATGTCTAAGCGGACAACTTAGAAACTGGAAAATCGGAAGAGATAATCAGAAATGGTTCTGGACTACTCCTAATTACGAAGAAGTAGAGGTTGATTACTTTGTACATACTTGGGACTACAGTATGGATAGGGTAGGAGTGTCTCAGCCATATGTAGAAAGAGAGATTACACAGGAGGAGTTTAAAGAGTTTACAGAGTTTTTTGACACAAAAAAGAGTAAAATGGAATCTCTTCGTACCACTGATTTTTACCACAACGATCACTGGAGTAGTTTATTCTATAGTTTTGCTCAGTCAGTAATGATGAAAAGGGAATACGAGTTAGAAAATAACTTTGAATATGACCTGGTAATTAAGTCTAGACCAGATGTTTGTTTTAACCCAAGACACTTTTGTTCTTTACCTAGTGTAATTAATAACAATGTTCTCTATACAACACACGGAGGAGAAATGTCTATGGAGTTTAATATGTATAACTTCAACGACTGTGTTTTCTACGGTAACTCATATACAATGGACCTACTACCTAACTTATACTTTTACCGTCAGTACGGTATCCATGAAGACTTAGGTCACGGTATAAACATACATCCTCTAGGTCCAGGAACATTAATGCACAACTACTACAGAGATAATGGTATTACCCCTATTTTTAAAACAGGTTGGAGTGAAACTTTAATCAAAGATGGCTGCCCAGAAGGGTTAAACCTGTTTGAAGAAGAGGAATTCGATCATATGGAACACTACTTTAGAGAGTGGTATAATAATTAAAAGATATGACATTAGACTACAGCAAAAGAGGAATTATAATACTTTCACATTACCGCTCAGGTGGAACTCAACTACTAAATATATTGAGTATGGTGTTAGAAGATATAAACATAGAACATCATAACTGCGGTGAAATAGAAGTACAGGGTGATAGTTTAAACTTTATTAATACAATTAACGATAGGTTTTTTAATCGTCCCGACGATAAATTCTCTTTACACTTATTAAATAGTCCATTAAGTATTAACCAACTATACTACTCAGGGGACTTTAAAAAATTAAAGGAACAGTATGAAATAGTAAGTTTAGAAAGAAACGATAAAATTAATTGTCTACTTTCATTAGCATTATGGGAAAGATTTATAAGCTCAGGTCTTTTTAAGTCTTCATCTCTATGGACTCCTGCTAACATGCTGGACTTTCATACATCTCTAATACAGGAGCCTATACCCTTCAGTGAGATTTCATTAGGAATGTCGGATGAACTGTACGATAAAAGCCAACCCTATAGAATGTTAAATGATAAACTTCAGTCATTTAGTACATTAATGTGTTTACTGAGTAAAATTAAAGAAGAATTTATACTTCCTAATTTAACCTATGAAGAATACGAACATGATCCATCTATAATGTACAAGAAATACTTTCCTTTTGTATCAGAAGAATGCAAATCAGCAATAGATAATACATATAAAGAGAAAATACCTTATCCTTCAAAAAACTATATTGAGTACTATGATAGTCAAACAGCTAAAGCATTGAAGTTATGGGGAATAAACAAACTATAGCTTTTTATACTTGTTCTAACGGATATGGACATTTTAACAGGACATTAGAGATAGCTGCATATTTAGCAGAGGATTATAACATTACTATCTACTGTGAGCAATATCAAATAGACAAATTT
>Ga0257120_1002424_pt1 | contig 11201 bp, 9 predicted proteins | sample SI106_10metaG_FD_190153 | JGI IMG/M metagenome (GOLD analysis project Ga0257120, IMG submission 190153) | Marine microbial communities from Saanich Inlet, British Columbia, Canada - SI106_10 | ecosystem: Environmental > Aquatic > Marine > Inlet | place: Canada: British Columbia | collected... | reverse complement strand
CTTTGGAATGGGCCATCATGTAAACCGAATTCGGCTCCATTTCAGCGCCAGTCTCATCGTATTTCACCGAGGCAATCGCATCCATCATAGAGTCGGTCACTTGGTCATTACAATTTGACCAGGCATCAATCACCTTGTTGTATTTCTCACCCTGGGTGATCAGACCATCCATATATTGCTGTTCGAACTCTTTGACTTGAGCGCGCACGCCATCAACGATGGTCCATTTGTTGTCTGGGATCAGCATGTCATCCTTGCCGAAGGAAATGCCGGCGCGGAAGGCTTCACGGAAACCCAAAGTCATCACATGGTCACAGAAAATCACAGATTCTTTCTGACCACAGTAGCGATAGACCGTATCGATGACCTGCTGAACTTCGCCCTTTTTCAATAGGCGGTTCACCAAGCTGAAGGGTGCCTTGGCGTTCTGAGGCAGCAAAGCGCCCAAACGCACGCGGCCCGGTGTGGTTTCAAACCGCACCATAACCTCATTGCCCTCATCATCAATCTGCGGAATGCGCGATTGGATTTTCGCATGAAGATGCACAACCCCCGCATCGAGCGCGTGCTGAACTTCATCCACGGAGCCAAAAATCATGCCTTCGCCCTTCATGCCTTCACGCATCAGGGAGGTATAATAAAGGCCCAAGATCATATCCTGTGACGGCACAATGATCGGCGCACCATTGGCTGGCGACAGAACGTTGTTGGTGGACATCATCAGAACCCGCGCTTCCAACTGCGCTTCCAAGCTCAAAGGAACGTGAACCGCCATTTGGTCGCCGTCAAAGTCAGCGTTGAACGCAGAACAGACCAGCGGGTGCAGCTGAATGGCCTTGCCTTCGATCAAAACCGGCTCAAAAGCTTGGATGCCCAAGCGGTGCAGAGTTGGCGCACGGTTGAGCATGACGGGATGTTCACGGATCACCTCATCGAGGATATCCCAAACTTCCGGCCGCTCCTTTTCAACCAGTTTCTTAGCTTGTTTTACAGTCGAGGACAGGCCTTTAGCCTCCAAGCGGCTGTAAATGAAGGGTTTAAAGAGCTCCAACGCCATTTTCTTTGGCAAGCCGCATTGGTGCAGCTTGAGCTCAGGACCGGTTACAATCACCGAACGACCAGAGAAGTCGACGCGTTTGCCCAAGAGGTTTTGACGGAAACGACCCTGCTTGCCTTTGAGCATGTCAGACAAGGATTTCAACGGGCGTTTATTTTGCCCGGTGATCACCCGGCCCCGACGGCCATTGTCGAACAAGGCATCAACAGATTCTTGCAACATGCGCTTTTCGTTGCGCACAATGATGTCGGGCGCGCGCAGTTCAATGAGGCGCTTCAGACGGTTGTTGCGGTTGATCACACGACGATAAAGATCGTTCAAATCAGAAGTCGCAAAGCGGCCGCCATCCAGAGGCACTAAGGGGCGCAACTCCGGTGGGATCACAGGGATCACAGTCAAGATCATCCATTCTGGACGGTTGCCAGATTCAATGAAGCTTTCAACGATTTTCAAGCGCTTGATGATCTTCTTTGGCTTCAATTCACCGGTGGCTTCTGACAGATCAACGCGCAGTTGTTCCGCTTCCGCTTCCAGATCAATCAAGGACAACATTTCACGAATGGCTTCCGCGCCAATATTGGCGGTGAAGGCATCCATGCCATAGATATCCTGCGCATCGAGGAACTCTTCTTCGTTCATCAACTGGCCATAGGTGAGGTCCGTGAGGCCCGGTTCAATGACCACATAGTTTTCGAAATACAAGATCCGCTCAAGGTCGCGCAAAGTCATATCCAGCATCAAACCAATGCGCGACGGCAGAGACTTCAAAAACCAAATATGCGCAACAGGGCTGGCCAATTCGATGTGGCCCATCCGCTCGCGGCGGACCTTCTGCAAGGTCACTTCCACGCCGCATTTCTCGCAGACAACGCCGCGATATTTCATGCGCTTATACTTGCCGCACAGACATTCATAATCTTTGATCGGGCCAAAGATACGCGCGCAGAACAGGCCGTCCCGCTCGGGTTTGAACGTGCGATAATTGATGGTTTCTGGCTTCTTAATTTCACCAAAAGACCAAGACAGGATCCGCTCAGGGCTGGCTAAAGAGACTTTGATTTCATCAAAGGCTTTGGGCGGCGCAATCGGGTTAAACGGGTTGGTTGATAGTTCCTGGTTCATCTTAAATTCCTTTTAATCAGAGGGAGGGACGGTGGGCGTAAAATGCGCGGGTGCGCAGTCTACTCCTCCACCTCCGCATCCAGGAGTTCCATATTCAGGCCAAGGCCACGGACTTCTTTGACAAGAACGTTAAACGATTCTGGAATTCCAGCTTCGAAATTATCCTCACCCTTCACGATGCTTTCATAGACTTTCGTCCGGCCAGCAACGTCATCCGATTTTACCGTCAGCATTTCTTGCAAGGTGTAAGCCGCGCCATAAGCTTCCAGCGCCCAAACTTCCATCTCCCCAAAGCGTTGACCACCAAATTGCGCTTTACCGCCCAATGGTTGCTGGGTGACCAGCGAGTATGGACCAGTAGAGCGTGCGTGAATTTTGTCATCCACAAGGTGGTGCAATTTCAGAAGATACTTGATGCCCACCGTCACAGGGCGGGCAAATTGCTCGCCTGTACGGCCATCAAACAAGACCGACTGTCCGCTTTCGCTAAAGCCTGCCCGGCGCAATGCGTCGTTCACATCTGCTTCTTTCGCACCGTCAAACACAGGCGTTGCGATTGGAACACCATTGATGACATTGCCAGCCGATTCCAGCAATGAGGCCTCATCCATGCGCTCAATACCTTCCGCATAGACGTCATCGCCGTAAGCAATCCGCATAGCGTCACGCACAGGGGTCAAGTCACCAGACCGACGATACTCACCCAAGGCCTCATCAATCTGAATTCCCAAGCCGCGCGCGGCCCAACCCATGTGGGTTTCAAGAATTTGTCCCACGTTCATCCGTGACGGCACGCCGAGCGGGTTCAGAACGAAGTCCACAGGTGTCCCGTCACCCAAGAAAGGCATATCTTCCATTGGGACAACTTTGGAGATGACACCTTTGTTGCCGTGACGACCGGCCATTTTATCGCCCGGTTGCAGCTTGCGCTTCACCGCTACGAATACTTTGACCATTTTCATCACGCCCGGCGGGAGATCATCACCACGGCGAACTTTTTCGACCTTATCTTCAAAGCGGGCATCCAGGGTGCGTTTTTGCGCTTCATATTGTTCATTCAGCGCTTCAACGACCTGGGCATCGCCCTCTTCTTTCATTGCGAACTGCCACCAATGGCTGCGGGGAGTCTCATCCAGCAACTCAGCGCTCACAAGACCGCCCTTGGTGCCTTTTGGACCTTTCACAGCCTCGCGGCCTTCGATCATCGACCGCAGACGTGCATAGATGTTGCGATCCAAGATGGTCAGCTCATCGTCACGGTCGCGCGCCAAACGCTCTACTTCTTCACGCTCGATCTGCAAAGCACGTTCATCTTTTTCAACGCCATGGCGATTGAACACACGCACTTCCACGATTGTGCCATAGTCACCCGGTGGCAGACGCAAAGAGGTGTCGCGCACGTCAGAGGCCTTCTCCCCAAAGATCGCCCGCAAGAGCTTTTCCTCTGGTGTCATCGGGCTTTCGCCTTTTGGTGTGATTTTACCAACCAAGATATCCGCTGGACCCACTTCCGCACCGATATACACGATGCCCGCTTCGTCCAAATTGCGCAAAGCCTCTTCGCCAACGTTCGGAATATCACGGGTGATTTCCTCAGGGCCAAGTTTGGTGTCGCGCGCGGCCACTTCAAATTCTTCGATGTGAACCGAGGTGAACACGTCATCGCGCACAATACGCTCTGAGATCAGGATACTATCTTCATAGTTATATCCGTTCCAAGGCATAAAGGCGACAACCACGTTCTTGCCCAAGGCCAACTCACCGATATCAGTGGAGGGACCATCGGCGACCACTTCGCCTTTGCGAACATAATCGCCAACCTTCACCAAGGGGCGTTGGTTGATACAGGTATTTTGGTTTGAGCGCTGGAATTTGCGCATGCGGTAGATATCCACACCCGCATCGCCAAGCTCAAGATCTTCCGTGGCCCGGATCACGATCCGCTGTGCATCCACTTGGTCGATGATACCGCCGCGCTTGGCCATGATCGCCGCACCGGAATCGCGTGCCACCACTTCTTCAATACCGGTCCCAACCAAAGGCGCTTCCGCCTTCAGCAATGGCACGGCTTGACGCTGCATGTTCGAGCCCATCAAAGCACGGTTGGCATCGTCATTTTCAAGGAATGGGATCAAGGAGGCCGCAACGGAGACCAACTGCTTTGGCGACACGTCGATCAAATCAACAGCGCTGGATTGCGCCAAAGTGTAATCACCATTTTGCCGGGTTGAGACCAGATCATTTTTGAACTTACCGTTCTCATCCAATGCCGCGTTGGCCTGCGCCACCGTGTGACGCATTTCTTCTGTGGCCGACATATATTGCACATCATCGGTCACAACACCGTCCACAACTTTGCGGTAAGGTGTTTCGATAAAGCCATATTTGTTCACACGTGCGAATGTCGCCAATGAGTTGATCAGACCAATATTCGGCCCCTCTGGCGTTTCAATAGGACACATCCGACCGTAGTGGGTGGCGTGCACGTCGCGCACTTCAAAGCCAGCACGCTCACGGGTCAAACCGCCAGGGCCAAGCGCCGAGAGGCGGCGTTTGTGTGTGACTTCCGACAAGGGATTGGTTTGGTCCATAAATTGTGACAACTGGCTGGAGCCAAAGAACTCACGCACAGCAGCAGCCGCAGGTTTCGCATTGATCAAATCTTGCGGCATCACTGTGTCGATTTCGACAGAGGACATCCGCTCTTTAATTGCGCGTTCCATACGCAACAGACCCACGCGATATTGGTTCTCCATCAACTCACCAACCGAGCGCACCCGGCGGTTGCCGAGGTGGTCAATATCGTCGATATCACCGCGACCATCGCGCAAATCAACCAAGGCTTTGACACAGGCAACGATATCTTCGCGGCGCAATGTGCGCACGGTATCTTCTGCATCCAAAGCCAAACGCATATTCATTTTCACCCGGCCCACGGCAGAGAGATCATAGCGCTCACTGTCAAAGAACAACGTGTCAAACAAGGCAGAGGCCGCATCCACGGTGGGCGGCTCACCCGGACGCATCACGCGGTAAATATCCATCAATGCTGTGTCGCGAGACATATTCTTGTCCATCGCCATTGTGTTGCGCATGTAGGCGCCCACATTCACATTATCGATGTCGAGCACTGGGATTGCGGTGATGCCGGCATCCAACAGATCTTTCAAAGACCCGCCGATGACTTCGCCATCTTTGTCCAGCTCCCAAGTTAACTCATCACCCGCTTCCACATAAATGGCGCCGGTTTCCTCGTTGATGATGTCTTTGGAAACGAATTTGCCAACGACTTGATCGAAAGGCACCAGAAGATCTGAGACAGCGCCCTCGTCGATCAATTTCTTGACCGCGCGTGGCGTCACTTTCTTGCCGGCTTCAGCAATCATCTCGCCCGTTTTTGCATCGACCAAATCATAGGTTGGACGTGTGCCCCGCACACGCTCTGGGAAGAATTTGGTGACCCAACCGCTGCCTTTTTTGAAGGTATAATCCACGGTTTCATAATAGGCATCCATGATGCCCTCTTGGTCGAGACCCAGCGCATAAAGCAAAGTGGTCACAGGCAATTTACGGCGGCGATCGATGCGCGCGTAAACCACGTCTTTGGCGTCAAACTCAAAATCGAGCCAAGAGCCGCGGTAGGGAATAATCCGGCAAGCAAACAGCAATTTACCCGAAGAATGGGATTTGCCCTTGTCATGATCGAAGAACACACCAGGGGAGCGGTGCATCTGGGAAACAATCACCCGCTCTGTGCCATTGACCACAAATGTGCCGTTCGGTGTCATCAAAGGCATATCGCCCATGAAGACGTCTTGCTCTTTGATATCTTTAACCGATTTCGCACCGGTATCTTCATCTACATCAAACACGATCAAGCGCAGCGTCACCTTCAAGGGAGCTGCATATGTCATGTCGCGCTGTTGGCACTCTTCCACATCATATTTTGGTTTTTCCAGCTCGTATTTTACGAACTCCAAAATTGCGGTCTCGTTAAAATCTTTAATCGGGAAGACCGATTGAAAAACACCCTTGATGCCTTCGCCGTCGAGCGGCTGTAGGGAATCACCGGATTTCAAGAACAAATCATATGAGGATTTTTGAACCTCAATCAAATTTGGCATTTCTAAAACTTCACGGATTTTACCGTAATATTTGCGCAAACGTTTTTGACCTAGGAATGACATAGCCATGCGTTACGTAACCTTTCATCTCGACTGTCGCATTGCCGTCGGGGACCGGCGATGCGCACATCTGAGAACGGGTTGTGGTTCGGCCTATTCTTGAATGTCGTCCCAAAGACACTCGCCCGACCTATGAACCTACCCTGAAAGACGCCCCCATTTGGGCGCCTATCAGGAAAGATCTGCTGTCTTATCGCAAAGGCTTTCGCCCTGTAGCTTTAAGACGGCAAAGGCTGGGAGCAGAAAACTGCCCCCAGCCAATTTCAGAACAGGTCTGAAATTACTTTACTTCGACTTCAGCGCCAGCAGCTTCGAGCTTGGCTTTGATGTCGTCAGCTTCAGCTTTGTCGACGCCTTCTTTGACAGCTTTGCCGCCAGCATCTACCAATTCTTTAGCTTCTTTCAGACCCAGGCCAGTGATGGCGCGGACTTCTTTGATGACGTTGATTTTAGATGCGCCAGCAGCAACAAGAATTACGTTGAATTCTGTTTGCTCTTCAGCTGCACCGCCAGCATCGCCAGCAGGACCAGCCATCATGACAGCGCCGCCAGCAGCGGGCTCAATGCCATATTCATCTTTCAGAATAGTTTTCAGTTCTTGTGCTTCGAGCAGTGTCAGACCAACGATGTCTTCTGCAAGTTTTTTCAGATCAGCCATTTTAGACTCTTTCCAATTAATAAGTGTGTTCCAACGACGGGTTTAAACCCACGAGGATGTTTTGGTTGCTTAAGCAGCCTTCTCTTCGATGGTCGAGAGAATGCTTGCGATATTGCTTGCAGGTGCGCCAATGGCCCCGGCGATGTTGCTGGCAGGTGCACCAATGCAACCCACGATGGAAGCAATAAGCTCCTCGCGACTTGGCATTGCGGCAACAGCTTTGACACCGGCGACGTCCAATGCGTTTTCGCCCATCGCACCACCCAGGATATCCAGCTTTGGATTGCCTTTTGAGTACGCCTCAACCACTTTGGCAGCAGCCACAGGGTCTTCGGAATAAGCGAGAACGGTCATACCCGTCAGAAGGTCTGCGATGCTTGCGCAAGGCTTCCCATCAAGGGCGATTTTGGCGAGCCTATTTTTGGCAACACGCACAGACCCACCAACTTCACGCATTTGCGCGCGCAGGTCCTGCATTTCAGCAACTGTCATACCCTCGTAGCGGCTAACCACCACGACGCCAGAGCTTTCAAAGATTTGACCGAGTTCTTCGACCAACTTCCCTTTCAGTGCTCTATCCACAGTTTCACTCCAAATTATGAGGGGCTTTTAAGGTCCCCTCGGCTCAGTTCTGTGGCAGTTTCCCGCCACGTTAGAGTCCATGATATGAGACCAAAGCCAAAATCACCCGAAGGAACCCTTCCGGAAATTCGTCCTAATCTCCATCTCAGGCAGGAAATTAAGCCTCACGGCACCCACCATCTCGGACAGAATGACACCCCGGTCACAAAGTGCCAGGGGGTCGAAGGTTCGTTTAGGGGATTCGCAAGGATTGGGCAAGGGCTCAAATGGTTTTTGGCCAAAGACTAAAATCGACGCGCCCTGCGGTCGCCCCAAACGAAAAATGGCGGACCCAAGAGCCCGCCATTTTTATGAATACAATGGACAGTGCGGCTTATTGGCCTGTCGCGCTGTCAACGTTCAAAGTTACGCTTGGGCCCATTGTTGAGCTCAAAACGATTTTCTTCATGTAAGCGCCTTTGGAACCCGACGGTTTGGCTTTGGACACTGCATCCACGAAGGAGCGCACGTTTTCAGCCAATTTCGCATCATCAAAGGATACTTTGCCGATGCCCGCGTGAACAACGCCAGCTTTTTCGACTTTGAATTGAACCTGACCACCTTTAGCCGCTTCAACCGCTTCTTTGACATCCATCGTCACCGTCCCAATTTTCGGGTTTGGCATCAGGTTGCGTGGGCCCAACACTTTGCCCAAACGACCCACGACGGGCATCATATCCGGTGTCGCGATGCAGCGATCAAAGTCGATCTTGCCGCCTTGCACGATTTCCATCAGATCTTCTGCGCCAACAACATCTGCACCGGCAGCCAAAGCTTCTTCAGCTTTCGGGCCACGGGCAAAGACAGCAACCCGAACGGATTTACCTGTGCCGTTGGGCAGGTTCACTGTGCCGCGAACCATTTGATCGGCGTGACGTGGGTCAACACCAAGGTTCATCGCGATCTCAAGTGATTCATCAAATTTCGCAGTCGCGACGCTTTTGATCAGCGCCACAGCCTCTTCAACTGTAACCATGGATTTGCCAGCGAATGCAGCGCGTGCGGTGGTGGTGCGTTTTCCGTATTTTGCCATCTTACTTCACCTCTATGCCCATAGACCGAGCTGAGCCCAGGATGATTTGCATTGCGCCTTCGATATCGTTGGCATTCAGATCTTTCATTTTCGCTTCAGCGATTTCTTTCACCTGAGCGACTGTAACGGTTGCCACAGTTTCACGACCTGGATTTTCCGCACCGCGTGGGCGGTTGCGCTTGCCAACAGGCTTCAGGCCCGCGGCTTTCTTCAGGTAGTAAGACGCCGGCGGAGTCTTAACTTCCATGGAGAAAGATTTGTCCTGGTAATATGTAATCACAGTCGGGCAAGGTGCACCTTGCTCCATATCGGCTGTTTTTGCGTTAAACGCTTTACAGAATTCCATGATGTTGATCCCGCGTTGACCCAATGCAGGGCCCACTGGCGGGGAGGGGTTTGCTGCACCTGCAGGAATCTGCAGTTTCATCGTACCAGCGATTTTTTTAGCCATTTCGGCTGCTCCTTTTTCAAACACCCATGATCGCGATCATTGGGCTATGTTGATGTGGTCCGGCCTGTCACGCGTGACAGAAACCTCCCACATGCCCCAACGGGCAGATTGCGCCAGAGGCGCAGATCGCTCAGACCTGTTTTGAGACCTGAGTGAATTCCAATTCCACGGGGGTGGCGCGGCCAAAAATGGACACGGTCACTTTCAAGCGTTGGTTCTCATCATCGACTTCTTCGACGTTGCCGTCAAAGCCTTCAAAGTGCCCACCGTTGATTTTAACTTGCTCACCGATGTCAAAGTGAATCAATGTGCGCGGCGTATCTTCACCCTCTTGAACGCGGTTCAAGATTTGGTTCACCTCGGCATCGCGCATCGGCATGGGGCGACCCTGTGGGCCCAAAAATCCAGTGACGCGATTGATGGAGGTGATCAGGTGATAGGCCTCGTCAGACAGCTCCATCCGCACCAAAACATAGCCCGGCATGAAGCGGCGCTCTGTGGTCACTTTCTTACCACGGCGCACCTCGATTATCTCTTCCGTAGGAACCAAAACCTCTTCGATTTGCTCTTCCATATTGGAATCGATAGCCGACTGGCGAATGGCCTCTGCGATCTTCTTTTCGTAGTTCGACAGAACACTTACGGAATACCATCTTTTTGCCATTTTATGGCCCTTCACCTTGATCGGGCCTGGCCCGAAAATTCAAACGTCAACGCATTCGGCGCTAAATGAAAACGGGCGTGAGGCCGAATCGCCGCACGCCATGAGTTGTTCGTAAGCCCAGTACCCTCCATGGCCCCTATTTTCAAGAGCCGGCATCGGACTTGTTTAGAACATGCCTAAGACAGAGCGCAGCCCCAAGCGGATCACAGCATCGATGCCAGAGAAGAAAATCGCAGCAATGATCGCCAGAACCAAGACCATCGCAGTGGTGATCAAAACCTCGCGGCGGGTGGGCCACACAACCTTTGTGATCTCCGCCCGTGTCTGCTGGATAAATTGAAATGGGTTGGTGCGCGCCATGATGATCCTCAGAACATTAGTGATTAAGCGCAGATACGCTGACTTGAGCGGTGTTTCAACCCTTTGAAACACATCATTCGAGAACTGTGATCTCATGGGCGCGGCCGAGCGCGTCAATATCTTGGCCATAGGCCGCCTGGCTTTCGCGCACCAGCTCCTCCGGCCAGGGCGCAAACTTGGGATAGGCGTCAGAAATGGGGAAATCTTCCCGTGCAACCGCACCCAGGCGCCCGCCGTAACCCGCCGCATGCCAGGTGCAGCAGGCGTTTACGGCCTGCTCTGAGAGCCGATGTGCATGGGTTTTTCCAGCAGGGATGGAATTTCAGGGCGCGGCTGGCCGAATAGCGCGTCCAGAACCTGTGGAAACACCCTGTGATAGTCCTCATATCGCCATATCGAAACCTGAGCCACGCCCGGGATTTTGGTCATGGGGCGCAGGATATCGGACCATTTGACCGCCGTCGGATCCAACCCTTTTGAGAACCGCTCCCAAGTCTGGAACCGTCCTGACATCAGCAATTGATTGTAGACAGAGACATAATAAGAGCAAGGTTCCCGCACGGCCATGGCGATGTGCAACGGATTGGGCGCGACAAGTTGGGCCAGACGGGTCAAGCGCTCAATGGCTTTGGGATATATCATCTCCCGATTGGGGCCATTCAGCAAATCTTTAAACCCGCCAATGATGTTTTCTTCCGAAATCAAAAGTCGTGGTTGGCCAGCCGCCAAATCCGCAAGTTTTTTTTGTTGTTGATTTTTCTCTGTTCGTCCCAATGCTTTTCAAAGTGTGCCGAATTCCTCACGGATTTTCTCGGGCCCCAGATAGGAGCAACCGCCTTTCGCAAACAGGTTTTCATTTTCGAGTAGCCTGTTTTGTAGATGCGTGGTTGCGGTTTTATGGGCACCGGCGTGTATTGTTATTTTAATATGTTTATTTTGCATATCATTTACAGCTTTTGTTATTTTGTAAGCCATATTGATATCATTTCATGTGTAAATGAATTGCAACTGTGCTTTGGGAATGTGTTTTGCTTATATGTATTGTTATCGT
>Ga0257120_1002417_pt1 | contig 11220 bp, 7 predicted proteins | sample SI106_10metaG_FD_190153 | JGI IMG/M metagenome (GOLD analysis project Ga0257120, IMG submission 190153) | Marine microbial communities from Saanich Inlet, British Columbia, Canada - SI106_10 | ecosystem: Environmental > Aquatic > Marine > Inlet | place: Canada: British Columbia | collected... | reverse complement strand
CCAATCGTAAATTCGTCAGCAACATCGATAGCGGCTGCAGATGAAATATCCGTTACGTTACATCCGCTGTTGACAATCACCCGATAGCTTCTATCATTGTTCAGGATTCCCGTCGATAGCGATGGGGAGTTGGAAGAGCCCGTATTGGTCCAGTTTCCAACTGAGTTGTCGAGATACTGCCACTGGTAAGTGTAGTTTCCGTCCGCTCCAGAAACATCATTCGCACTGAGCGTTGTAAAACTTGAATAGCATATCTGATCATCAACAACACTTAATGTACCAGCGTCCAGAGCATCACGAACTGTAACGAGGCTAGAGCCACTTATCCTTTCAGTGCCACATAGAGTATTTGAAACTTTAACCCTGTAATAAGTTGATTGGGTTAAATTGCCAGTATTGATAGAACCAGCGCTAGACGCTAAACTTGAATATGAAATATTATCAGTAGAAGACTGCCATTGGTAATTGTAATTGCCATCCGCTCCACTTGCAGCGCTTCTTGAAATTGTTGCATCCGTATTATGACAAATTGTTTGTGGAGCACTCACGGAAGGTGCCGTTAGTTCGTCTCTAACGTCTATAGTCTGCACATTACTTGTTAAGGTACCACAGCCATCGGCAGAAGACACAACAACACGATAGTCCGTATTTTCTGTCAAGCCAGTTAATTCAGTGTAATTCGAACTATTAGAGTTTGAAATATTGCTCCAATTTGAAGACGTTGAGGACTTTTTCTGCCATGTATAAGTATAAGGAGTTCGACCGCCCTGTGGTGCTATGGACATAGTACTAGGACTAGTATTATAACACAACGTAACATCACCTGAATAGACAATTGATGGGACAACGAACTCATCAGCAACATCTAATAAAAGAGTATTGGAAACGTCGCTGACTCCACATCCCGAGGTTACCACTACACGGTAATAAGTATCATCAGTCAGATTTCCAGAACTTAAGGATGTTCCCGTCTGCCCGCTTATTGTGGTAAAATTTTGTCCATCGCTACTAATTTCCCACGTACGAGAATAGCTTCCGTCGCCACCACTCGTACTGGAAAGCGTAATTGAACTACCAGTGCCCCAACAAACCTGATTATCTGCAGCAGTAATCGTTCCTGCATCGATCTGAGCCGTGACTTCTATAAAAATAGAATTACTCGCTACGGTATCGCACCCGTCGGCCACCACCGATCTGAAATACTTGCTTTGATTAAGGGTTCCCGGCTGATAAGATGAACCCGAATTATTTGGAATAACACTCCAATTGATATTATCAGCAGAACTCTCCCAGGAATAAGTATACAATCCATCTCCGCCAGAGGCGATAGATCTATTTATTGCTTGTGGTACAGTTCCATAACAAATGGTCTGTGCGCCCGTCACAGTAGGTGAAGTTAATTCGGAGTAAACCGAAAAGGTTAAAGCATTACTTGTGACAGAAGAACATCCTAAAGCACTATTGGTAACAATTAATCTATACTCCGTTGTCTGTGTTAATGACACATTATCATTGAGTTGCACTGAGTTGGATCCAACGGAATTCCATGCACTCGTCGCAGTTTTCTTCTCCCAATTATAGGTCAAGCTACTACCACCACCGACGACGGAGGCGTTCAGTATTCCAGCCGTAGATCCGTAACAAAGCGTTTGTGAATTAAGGTTACCCAAAGAGCTTATTGTTACACTACTTAATGGCGCTATAACATCGGCATAAGATGTTTCTGAAACAGTATCTGAACCATAAACAGTCGCATTAATTGTATGCAACCCTGTTGAAGTCGGCGAGAACGTAAAACTGCTACCACTGGCATTAGTGACGTTAGAACCATTTGAAATTTGCCAGGAGTATCCTGTAATACTTGTAATTCCAGAAGTCGTAGCACTCACATTTATGCTTGCACCATTACACACTTCAGTAGTATCGGAATTACTCGTTCCAACCGCTATATCTACGGATTGACCGAATACAGATACGGGAAAGACTAATAAAGAGAGAAATAGTAGCTTCTTAATCATGTTTGGTTGGGATTGATTTAAATGTTTTTATCACCCTCGGTATTCGAAGTATCTGATTTTACAACGTTTGAATCAGGTTTGAGATCCTCTTGCTTCTCTTCTTCAGGCGTGCTAATTACTTCTTCCGTCGGTTTTGTTTCTTGATCGCTCACAGATTCAACCTCGTTTTCTTTTTCTTCACTTTCAGTACTGCCGATTTTATTAAGCTCAGGTTTTTGTTTAGCTGAATTAGAGGTTGTTTTTGAGATAGTCTTATTAATCGAATCTGGGTTTTGGTCTTCCAAATCGCAAGAGATGTTATTTACAAAAAAAGGCTTGTCTTTTGAATTGCTTAAGTGTTTTTTCTTCCATTCAACCGCATTCTCTTTACTCTCAAAACAGCGAGAATAATATTTCCAAAGACCTTGTTCGGCATTCCACCGGACCAATATTTCCGAATGATCGATTTTTAAATGTCTGAAGCTTTTCCTTTTGTCCTCAAAGTCGTGGCGAGCCTGAAGCTGTACTCTCCATTGGCCATTGGATGTAGTTGAAACAGTTTCAGATTCCTCTGATTCAGAAGGCTTCGATTCTTTAGATTCTATATCAGGGGATTCCTCTTTTATATTAGAATTTGCTACCTCTTCATCAACTTTTTCTTGAGATTCGTCTTCATCGCCTTTCTCTTCAGACCCATCGAGGACATAAAATTGTCGAGAGATCTGGTTTTCGAAAGCATTAGTGTCTAGGGTAGTTGCACTCCTTAGTTGAGCAATATCAATAACTACCTGAAGTGTACCAGGCTTTTTCTCATAAAATACTGTGTCGCCAACAGATAATTTAATCTCCTTGAGGCTCAAATCGGATACTAAGACCACAAATTCTTCGGATGAATCTCCTGAGAGCGCTTTCAGGTTAAGGTCGTCCTTAAATGAAGTGTAGAGTGCACCAAGCGTACCTCCTATTAACAATACGAGGACTATCAGCTTCAATAAATTAGATTTTGGTGCTTTGCGTTCATTCAAATCCCTTTTAATTGCACTCGCTAATGGGTTATCGATAGAGTGCGATGCACTTAATGTGTGAAAAATTGTCACCGTAGAGTTATCATGACCGCCTTTCTCATTTGCATTAGAAATAAGCTGACTTGAAACATAGGAAGCCGTGGTGTTTTCAGAACAAATAGTAACTATCTCACCATCTTCCAGCATTGCATTAATACCATCGGAGCATAGAATCAACATATCTCCTTCGAACAAGGTCAACGAAGTGGTGGATGGCGCAATATCTTGTCCACTTTGACCCAGACTCTGCGTTATAATATTTGATTCTGGGTGAAAAAAGGCCTGACTATAATTCAGATCACCCTTATCGACTAAGGTTTGGACGTAAGAGTGATCCTTAGAGACTAGTGCAAGGTCTCCCTTGACTCTTAATCCTATATCTTCAAACTGCTTTGCTCTTCCTGAAGACGATAAATTCGGATTGTATAAATACGCTCTAGAGTCTCCACACCAACCCACATATGCAACGCCGTTAATTACCCATCCAATGATTAGAGTGGTACCCATACCCGCTGTTTCGGGATGCGAATTCTGATGTTGCAATATCTCTTGATGAGCGTGAACTATTGCGTTTTTCAGGAACTCATTAATTGCATCTTCAGATTGAATATTTACGGATTCTTTATTCTCCGTGAAGTACGATTTTGAACTTTCAACGGCAATAGCGGAGGCTACTTCACCGGCATTCATGCCTCCCATTCCATCGGCAACAATTAGGATTGACCCAAGATCACCTAATTCATACTCAATAGATTTATCAAATGACCAATCATCAGTAGCGAGATCAGAGCAAACGAAGAAATTATCTTCATTGTGATCTCGAACTTCTCCAACGTGTGTATTTGCGGTTAATTTGAATTTCATAGGTTTAATATGAATAGGTTCATTAGAATTAATGCCGCTGTTACTAAAGACAAAGTCCAATCGTACCATTTGGCTTTTGTATCAATACCTGGCAGGCGGAAATATGCACTACCCGCAGATTTACTGCTTATTGCAGAAACCAACCAGCCCACAACGCCTAAACCTGCTAATCCAATTAAGACCATTTTAGCAATCGGGTGAAGGAATTCACACAAAACATAATCTAGAGCCACAGCTAATACAGGAATGGCCACGGTCAAATAACCTAATGATATTCCCGATGAATCTTTAGTACTCGGTAATTTCTGATTCTCGATCACCTCAATTACTTCTGCAGCCGTTGGTCTTTCATTTGGATCGGCATGAAGCATCCAAGTAACCAATCCTTTGATATACTTAGGTACCTTTTTATCAATCATTGGAATCTCGGCACCGCTGGCCTGAACTAGACCACCATTTTTCCCAAAGGGTGTTTCACCAGTTATCAACTCAAATATTGAGGCACCCAAAGACCAAATGTCATTGCTCGGTCGATTTGCTCTTTGCTTTAAGTCCTTACTATACTTCTCGGGAGGCATGAAGGCTAAAGTTCCTGCAGAATTCGCATTACCAGCGGCGCTCTTCCTTAATGTCTGCGCAAATTCACCGCTAATTCCAAAGTCAGCGAGCATAAAATCACCATCAGCATTTACCAGAACATTTTCTGGTTTGATATCCCGATGAATAACAGGATTGCGTAATGTATGTATGTAGTGTAAGGCACTCGCCGTCTGCTTCAAAAATCGTTTGATTTCAAACTCATTCCAATTACGGACATATTTTACTGAAGTTCCGTTAGGCATATACGGCATTACCATGAATGGTGCACCTTCGTGAACATCGAAGTGATTAGGAACAACAATATGACTATGGATCAATTGACTTGAAATATTGTATTCCTTCTTAAAGAGATCAATTCCCGCTTCATCCAACGGAATCCCTGGCGAATAAATCTTTAAAGCGATGTCTTTACCGCCTGTTTTCTTATCTAACGCACGCCAAACTTCAGAAAACCCTCCAGAACCCAATTTATTTCTTAATTGATACCTGCCTGCGAGGATATCGCCTTCTTCAATTTTTCTCATTTCACTCTTTGCTTTTTAACCGGTATAAAGTTGTTCTTGTCATAAAACAAGACAATTTGTGATAAGTCATCTATCAACTTAACCTTGTATCCATTAATACTGAGATCTTCTAAATTTTCTAAATAAATACGTCCCATCGAATCAGAGTATACATCCTGTCCATTTACGTTAACCTTTTTGTGAGAAAGATGGAATCCTTCCTCATGAACGAGTGTTACACTCTTAAACATGCTTGAATCTAACTTTTCTTCAATAAACTCCTCTATTGGTACTTCTATCACAGTTTTCACAGAATGAAACATATCCAATTCATCCATGTAACCCAATAAGGTGAATTGAATTCCAGACATGCTGTATTCAGTTTGGAAACAGAATACATCTCTTGTAATAGTATTTTCGTTTATCTGACTACTTAATTTTAGTGCCGAAACGATCGCATTGGATGATTTGAAGCTACCGACATTCAAGATTTTCGAGTCTACCTGTAATGAATCTTTGCTTTTATAGACTCGGTGCGCATAAATCCAATCTGAATCTACTAGGGAGTCCGTAGTCACCGAATGAATACCGTCGAACGCAATAGAATCCCTCAACTTAAAATAACTAAGCCCTCCTTCAGTAAACATCGTATCACAAGAGACGATTGAATAAGATTCTTGCCCAGGATACTTGAGGTATAAAGTTCCTAATGCGGGGATCGTATCCGGCTTAGAACGGTATCGGTCAAAAAGCGTATCGTTCTCCCATGGAGCAAGTAATCGTTGGCTCCCTACAAAATATCCCGATTCGAGAAGTAGTACTTGTCCTTCGCTAAAGGAGAAGAAATTCTGATTGTCTCTTCCAAAAACAGCATCCTTTGTTTTCAGAACGTAATCTGAACGGATCGCAAAGAATTGCGAATTCAAAAACTCCGAAACCACTTGAGTCTGATTGGACTTAAAAAAACCTCTCATTTGACCCCTAGTTGTAAATCCAGTCAGTAGTAAGACACAAACTATGTATTTTAATCTAACCACTATTTCACCTCAGAGATTGGGACTAAAAATCCAAGACTACTACCAATACCCGAAGAAACGATACCAACAACCTTAAGCTTTCCATTTTCTTCAAACAACGCCGGTCCTCCAGAGTTGCCGTGCTCAAAATTTCGATTAGTAAGTTGAATCCTTCCGTAGGATAGCCCTTTTGTTGAAACATCACTCGAACTATACAAAGGTGTCATACCTTTCTCAGAAACACCGAGGCTATATGGATATCCTAAGATATGGAGCTTATCTGAAATGTTAAGCTTAGTAGAGGTTTTGTAAGAAGCAGATATTTTGCCTTTGAACTTAGTTTTTATCCACGCCCAATCATGTTCACTCTCTACTTCATTCACTTCAAAGTCATTTCCTGATAATTGCAATTCCTTTGAAAAACGACTTCTTGACATACTCGCGTCTTTAGTTGAAAAGTCGACCTTTTTTCCATCCGGAGAGATCGCAACAAAGTCCACCCTTACTTCACCAACGCCATTATCCAATAAGTTTAACCAAATATCAGCAGTATCATCCTCAGATACACCGAACAACCAAGGCTTGATTACGTGGCCTGCAGTTACCAGTCGACCATCGTCTAAAAGGAAACCGGTTCCGGACCAATTGAAATTGTCGTAATACTCAGTCTCACCCTCAAACTCGGTTGCAACTCCGGTGGCGTATATGTACCATATATCGTTAAAATAGGGTGCGATTTTTTCTCCAATGGGTCTATTCGCTTTCTTCTCTTTTTCTATTTCTTTTTCGTAAACCTCTCGAATGCTATCAAGGCTAGCTTGAGATACTTCGGATTGTTTTTTCGTTGCGACCTTGATGACTTCAATATCCGCTATCTGCTGTTCTATAGTCTGTCCTTGCTTGACGATCACGTAGACAAGCGAAGACATTACGAATGCGAAAAAGATTGAGGTAGCGACCACGTACTTTTTGTAAGGACGGATAACTTGCTCTTTAATTACAACTGACCAAGGAATTGACTTTTTCTCTTTTGGAGATGGGACACTAAACTGAATCTTTGGCCCTTCAAATGAGAATTGAATTATATCACCACTTGATAAATACCAGCTTTTCTTGACCGGAGTGCCATTAATAAGTGTTGGGTTTGATTTTGATAAATTTTTAAGTTCCCAATCCTCTCCCTGCTTTGATATAGAGGCATGAATTCTACTTACTGTATCATACTTATCCGAATAACGTACTTCACACGTAGAATCACGGCCAATGACAACATGATCTGAAGCAATGGTCTGCTCCTGACCCATATTATAATCACGAGAGTTATTCAAATACTTCAGTATTATCGTATCACTAGCTTTCCTCGTTACGACATTCTTAATTGTCTGACTGAAGTTTTTCCTAACTGATTTGTTACCTGCCGCCATATAATGTCTAGTTGAATTTCAGGGTAGTATCACCCAATATTATAATGTCACCTGAGGTGAGCCTTATTCCGTTAGTTTCAACCTCATTCGAGTTGACATAGGTGCCATTTAAAGAATGTTTCCAATCGCCAAGGATAGAATTCCACTGACCATCTCTAAGGATCCAATTTTCATCGTGCTTTTCTAAAGTTGCGTGTTTACGAGAAATATATTTGGTCAAGAGTTGATCATCTGTCTCACGCACATTTATGTGATTCGACCAAGACTCAGTATCACGACCAAGATTTAAAATATTTGACTTGTTGTTTACAACCATTCGATTTAGGTCAAACACTGCACCGTTGTCTGAGCCATACATAACCTTAAGAGATGGTGAAATTTCACTGGAATTTCTATTCACAGCTTCACGGTAGCTTGATCCTAATGCCCGAAGCACTGAATCCGCATTTTGATAACGATCCTTCGGGTTAGGCTGAAGACATTTGATGACAATTCTTTGCAGATCATCTGGAATGTCTTTTCTAAAAGAAGACATTGAGCGAATGTTTCCTCTAGCCGCATTCATGTTGTAATCGGCTAAATCACTCTTCACCTTTAATTCACCAAAAGGTAAACGGCCAGTTAGCAATTCGTAAAAAACGACCCCAAAACTATAAATATCAAGGGTGAACAGTTTTGTATCACGGGCCCTTTTAAGTTGCTCGGGGGGCAAATAGGCATATGTTCCAAAAATTTGCAATGGATTACCAAAGAAATCACGTATTGTTAGCCGTTCATTTTTATGACCTGAAATTCCAAAATCGGTTAGTTTAGCGGTTCCGTTGGCGTCTAAAAGTATGTTTTCAGGTTTTAAATCTCTATGAATTTTACCGTTTGAATGTAAGTCTTTTAGGCCTTTGAGAATTTCAATAGCTTTAGTACGGATAAAACTTATCGATGATGTCTCATGGACAAAAGGTCGCATATCCCCTTTTGAACAAAACTCCATTACTATAAATGGATTCCCGTTAACGAAACCAAAACCGTCTGAATGAACTAGGAATTTACTTTTTATGAGACCAGTCTCATATTCTAAGTGGAACCTTTTTAGAATTAACTCACTCTCTCGCTCGTCATCAATCGTCCATAATTTCAAAAGCTTTAGAGCTTTTTTCTCACCAGTGGAATCTTTAACAAGATATACGTTACCGAACGCTCCTTCCCCCAGTTTCCCGAGGATTTCATAGTTTTCGACAAATTCGCCTATGGTAGGAAGAAACCTTCTAGGGGCTGTCATTTTATTTCTTCATGTGAATTGTGAAAATTCTATCACCCATTAAAATTTGGTCGCCTTCCCTAAGTGTATGTTCGCCTGAGACTTTAACAAATGTCCCGATCGTACTTTTATCTTCGAGTTTCCAATTACCATCGGAGAATGATAATTCCGCCTGTACTTTTCTAGTTATCGTTGGATTATCTGGATCTAGATTCTGTCTATTGAGAGGGGTTTTCGTTACGTCACTTTTAAAAGAAACCGTTTGAGAGTCATTCTGCCCCTCGCGAGATGCTGGTACAAATTCAATAGTTTCGTATTTCGGTTGATTCCATGGATTTATGGTGCCTCTTAGCTCTTCAACACCTTTATCGGAATTGGAGGGTTTATCTTTCTTCATTTCTTCCTTATTATTTTTGGGTGTCACGTTTTTACCATCTATAAAATCGTTTGGATCAGCTACCTTGCCTATGACGGTTTTCTTTACCGAAACAACTTCATCTTTCGAGCTATCGTTGTTTTTCGAATCCGAAGATGTAAAAGGCTCGTTACACTTAATACATTTTAATGCATGACTAACGTTTTGATAACCACAATTAGGACATCTCATATTATAGGTTTTATGCCCAGAGTGATGACTTTCACGGTTACGATTTAAACCGACCATCACTTTGTAACAGTTTGAAAGCCTAATTTAAATAAAAAAATAAACTCGCAGGCTGTTTTTTCTTCTGTTGAGTATTGACATCTTACAACCATTCAAAAAAGCTTGCGACCTTGGAGATGAAGATGGCTGTGCACGGTATTCTGATTTATGTGAACTTTTATCAAATAATATCTCAGTAGACTAGGATACAATCACCACGAGCATCTGCTTAAAAATCGGTCAAGTTGAACTATTATTCTACCTCAAAATCCATTTTCACGGTGATACTCGCCGTCTTCCACCTACTTGAAGTATTGAACGTTCCACTCCAGGAATAAGATTCACCAGAATTGTACCCTAAGATTTGAAATACGCCCAATCTTGCGTCTTTCAACCCCTTTAAACTACTCTTTGAATTTTTCGCGATTTGCTCTGCACGCACACGTCCATTCTCCGAAGCCTGCTCTATCAAATTCAACTTTAGCTTGTCCAGGTCACTGTAATAGAACTTAGGGTTATAGGATTTGAACTGTATACCCTGCTCAAGCAACTCACTAATCTCTCTAGAAATATTGATGATTAGATCCAAATCCTTAGAATCTATTGTGACCACCTGTGAAAGGCGGTATGCTTCAAACTCACTGCCCACATACTTTCCGTCATCGTTGTATTTACTGCGCTCTAGATCGTCTGTATTGACCTGCTGAAAAGTAATTTCTTCGCGCGCAACGCCTTTTTCCAGTAGATATTCCTCCACCACTTTTCGATCTGCGCGTATCGCCTCAAAAGCTTGTGCAAGATCCGCATCTGTCGTCTCAAAGATTCCACTCCAGAGGATCTCATCACTCTCAAAGTCGATACTCCCTAATCCCGTGACGGAAACATTTCCTTTGCGGTCACCGCGCGTTTTATACGCATGCGCTAAAAACATAGACGCGCCTAGAATACTTATGGCAAAAATTGCCGCTACTGTTCTTTTCATTCTTCTTCTTTTTTTCCGTTAACACGTGTATACTCCCAGTACCAGGCAAATTCTTGCCCAGGTTCAACCTCATTTCCCATAGCTTGATGCGCCACATCATCGATATCAATGATATAACGGAGGGTATCAAAATCTACCCAAATCAGCTTTGCTTTATCTTCCCAATCAGGATCCGTGTAGGAGGCATGGACGATCATGGTACTATCTTCGTTAGCTACGAATTCGGTAGACCAACCTCCTGATAGCGCACCTTCATTATAGGTCTTAACAGGAACCACTTTCAGCTTAAAACCATCATCGCTTTCTATAAACTCAACGGTCATCATACTGTCCAAAGTATAAGCGTGCAGTAACTCCATAGTAGCATTGTCATACGTTACATTATGAACCCGTGCCAACCACTGTCCTGAAAAATCGTATTTAGGTTGCACACCCAACAACTTATCTTCATCTAATACCAACTTATCATAAATCGAATCGTAAGTATTTAACGGAAGCACCGTATCCTCCTCCCATCGAATGTAAAAGAGATTAAACACTACCTCCCCATCCGACAAAGTATCCAACTTCAAACTGGCCTCTTCATAAGTCACTGCGTGAGCACTGTCTAGCTGATAGGGTTCATTCCAATTCACACCATAATAGTTTCTTACGTCGTTTCTTAAAGAGTCACCCGTATGTGCATTGTATTCATCCAGCACATCATGGAAATACATACTGTCCATTTCTATCGAATTCCAGTCACGAATCATCTGCCTCGCAATTTTATTATCATAGACAGAATCTGCATTGTAGTAATAACTAAAAAAGATATAGTCCACATCTTCATAATCCTTGAAATACATTTTCGTGATTCCACCAATGGTGTCCTG
>Ga0257120_1002407_pt1 | contig 11244 bp, 6 predicted proteins | sample SI106_10metaG_FD_190153 | JGI IMG/M metagenome (GOLD analysis project Ga0257120, IMG submission 190153) | Marine microbial communities from Saanich Inlet, British Columbia, Canada - SI106_10 | ecosystem: Environmental > Aquatic > Marine > Inlet | place: Canada: British Columbia | collected... | reverse complement strand
AAAATAAATGTCATTTAACGAAGCTCAAAAGAGAAACGCAACAGAACCTATTATTAGGCTAAGTATTCGCTTAAATTCTTATATTTGCTTTGATTAAATAAAAAGATCACAAGTTAAGATGGAAGAAATAAACGTAACGAATCAGGTTGACAATAAGCAAATTATCGAAACAATTGTGCCAGAGCCAACAACAAAAAATGTTGATCAAATTGATATGGCAACATACAACAACCTTGATACGGAAAGCCTAATAGCAGCTGTAAAATCTCTTGTAGATACGGCACCTATTCAAAGTATTAAAGCTCAAATTGACGAAGCTAAAAAAATATTTTACGACAGAAGCAACGAGGCATACAAAGAAGGTTTAGAGAAATTTAAAGCCAGCGAAGTTGTTGTAGAAGGTGAAGAAGCTGAAAAATTTGAATTCGTATTTCCAAATACCAGCGAATTTAAAGCTGTTATGGAAACGTATAGAACGCGCAGAAACGCTTTTTATAACGACCAGGAAAAAGAAATGAAAAGCAACTTAAAAATTAAGCTCGACTTAATTGAAGAGTTGAAAGGTTTGTTGAATGCTGAGGAAAAAATGAAAGTTACTTTCGAGCACTTCAAAGACATTCAAATTCGTTGGAAGGCTGCCGGCCAAGTTCCTAAAACAGAACTCAATAATTTGTGGCAAACCTACCACCATCACGTAGAAAATTTCTTTGATTACTTGAGAATCAACAACGATTTAAGAGACATTGAATTTAAGCGGAACTTAGAGCTTAAAACCTCTTTATGTGCCAAAGCTGAAATTGTTGCTGAGGAAGAAAATCTAGAGGCTGCCTTTACGGTTCTTCAAGAATTGCACGATGCTTGGAAAGAAATTGGCCCCGTAGGAAGAGAACACAGAGAAGCTGTTTGGGAACGCTTTCAAGTATCTACCAAAATTGTACACAAAAAACGCAACGACTTTTACGAGAAAAGAAAAGAGTCGTTTGAAGATAATTATAAAGAAAAACTTGCCATTTGCGAAAAAGTTGAATCCATAGATTACAGCGAGTTATTACATCATAATAAATGGCAAAAACAATCGGAACTTATAAATACTTTAAGAGAAGATTGGAAAAAAGTAGGCCCTATTAGCCGAGATCAAAACGACGAAACTTGGTCTCGTTTTATGGAGCTTATTAAAAACTTTAACGCTAAGAAAAACGATTTTTACCGCGCTTTAAAAAGTGGTCAAAAAGAAAACTTGGCTACCAAATTGGCTATTGTAGAAAAGGCCGAAGCTCTAGCTGAAAGCACTGATTGGTCGGAAACTTCTACAATTTTAAAAAGACTCCAAAACGATTGGAAGAAATCGGGAATGGCTCCAAAAAAGGATGCAGATGCTCTTTGGAACAGATTGAGAACAGCTTGCAATGCGTTTTTCGATAATCTGAAGAAACAACACGAGGAACAAGACAAGGAGTTTGAAGCAAATTTAGAAGTAAAACAAGCGTTCCTTAAGGAGGTAGAAGCTTTTAAAAACTCTGGCGACAGCAAGAAAGATGTAGAGACTATTAAAAGTTTTATAAATTCTTGGAAAGAAATGGGCAGAGTGCCACGTAAAAATGTAAAAGCTATAGAAAGTACTTTCCGTAGCCTAATAGATGCTTACTTTGAGCAGCTAGACATGGACAAGGCAGAAAAAAGAGACATTCAGTTTAAAACCAGAATTGAAGCTATGGTAACCGAAGGTGATGAAACTAAATTGAACGATGAGTTGTACAAAATGCAACAAACCTCTAAAAAATGTAAGGAAGAACTTTCCTTGCTCGAAAACAACATCAGCTTCTTTAAAAATGCTAAAGACGACAATCCACTTTTAAAAGAAGTGCGAAAGAACATCGAAAGGCAAAAAGAGAAATTTGAAGAGATTACATCTCGAATGACTTACTTAAGAAGTTTATAAATCTACTAAAGGCATTCCAAAAGGGATGCTTTTTTTTTCATTACACTATGGATTTCCAACTCGAATCAGAATTTAAACCCACAGGAGATCAACCGCAAGCCATTCAGAAAATTGTGGCAGGATTGGACCAAGGACTCCCCTACCAAACTCTTCAGGGCGTTACAGGTTCTGGTAAAACCTTTACGATGGCCAACGTGGTTAAGGAGGTAAACAGACCTACTTTAATACTGTGTCATAACAAAACACTTGCGGCTCAATTGTATGGAGAATTTAAACAATTCTTTCCCAACAATGCCGTAGAGTATTTTGTTTCCTACTACGACTACTACCAACCCGAAGCCTACTTACCGCATTCTGGCTTGTACATAGAAAAAGATTTATCGGTAAACGAAGAAATAGAAAAATTGAGATTAAGCACCTCCTCTTCCCTACTTTCTGGTAGAAGAGATGTACTTGTTGTATCTTCTGTTTCTTGCATTTACGGTATCGGAAATCCTGAGGAGTTTAGTAAAAATGTAATCGAGCTTCAAGTAAGTCAGAAGATAAACCGCCAAGAACTTCTATTGTCTTTGGTAGCCTCTTTGTATTCCAGAACTGAAATTCAATTGGAACGAGGTCAGTTTAGAGTTAAAGGAGATTGTGTTGAAATATTCCCCGGCTACTCAGACAATGGTTTACGCATCTTGTTTTGGGACGATGAAGTAGAAACATTAGAATCTTTTGATCCAATTACAGGACATAGACTAGACCAATACGAAGATTTAAAAATTTACCCAGCAAACATATTCGTTACCTCAAAAGACCGCTTAGATGTAGCCAAACATTCCATTAAAACAGATCTTATTAAGCAGGTAGATTACTTTAAAGAAATTGGGAAGCATTTAGAGGCTAAAAGGTTGGAAGAGCGCGTTAATTTCGATTTAGAAATGATTCAGGAATTGGGTTACTGTTCGGGTATAGAGAACTACTCGAGGTATTTAGACGGAAGAGATGAAGGCACAAGACCCTTCTGTTTGATTGATTACTTTCCAGAAGATTTTATGCTTTTTGTAGATGAAAGCCACGTTACCTTATCTCAGGTAAAAGCAATGTACGGAGGCGATAGATCTAGAAAAGAAAACTTGGTAGAATACGGTTTTAGACTACCTGCAGCAATGGACAACAGACCATTGCGATTTGAAGAGTTTGAAGCTATTGTTCCGCAAGTTGTTTACGTTAGTGCTACTCCTGCAGATTATGAACTGGAACAATCTGAAGGAGTTATTGTAGAGCAGGTAATTAGACCTACAGGATTGTTAGATCCTATTATAGAAATACGACCATCTCAAAACCAAATAGACGACCTTTTAGAAGAGATTAACACGAGAGTTGTAGAAGACGAGAGAATATTAGTTACCACGTTAACCAAAAGAATGGCTGAGGAACTCACCATTTACTTAACTAAGTATGGTGTGCGATGTAGGTACGTGCACTCAGATGTAGATACTTTGGAACGTGTAGAAATTATGCGCGATTTGCGATTGGGCTTGTTTGATGTACTCATAGGTGTAAATCTATTAAGAGAAGGATTGGATTTACCTGAAGTTTCTTTAGTAGCCATTTTGGATGCCGATAAAGAAGGCTTTTTAAGATCGCAACGCTCACTTACCCAAACCGTGGGTAGAGCTGCTAGGCACGAAAAAGGTAAAGCAATATTTTATGCAGATAAGGTAACCAAATCTATGCAGTTAACCATAGACGATACCGATCGTAAGAGAGCAATTCAGATCAAATACAATACCGATAATAATCAGGTTCCGTATGCAAACAAGAAGTCTAAGGCCAGTATTTTAGAGCAAAGCTCTGTCATAGGTAAAAATTACAATCAAGCAGCAGAGCCAGACCCTAGTTTAGAAGTTTCGGAAGAAGAACTGAAATACCTGAGCGAAGACAACAAACGTAAAAAGATGAACGAGTTGAGAAAAGCTATGGAAAAAGCAGCTAAAGATCTTGATTTTATAGAAGCTGCTCGATTAAGAGACGTTCTAAAAAAGTTTAACAAATAACCTTTATTTGTTGGTGAGAAAGTGGAATAGGTTAAGGCTTAATTTATTATTTTACTGACCTTACTGCTAATTCATTATTTTATATAGTAAAAAAATATCTTTATAAATTGCTTATTTACATGTAATTATCTAGTTTAATAAAATTAAAAGAATGAATACTATTTAAATAAGTGAAAAATGAAAAAGATATTAATAGCACTCATGAGTTTCGTTTTAGTTTTATCCTTGGGCTGTTCTGACGAGAGCATTGACGAATCTTTAGAAGTACAAGCAAATTTACTAGGAACTTGGAAGATAGTGGCTTACGAAAATAGCGACCTTAGCCAAAACCCAATAAACTCAGATCAGTGTGATGTATCTATTCGTTTTAATGAACACGAAGATGAACATTATATTTCACTGAACAGTTTGTATAGTTACACTTCTTCAAAATACAACTTCACTTCCGGTACTTCAATCGTTTTGAGTGATAATATTATATTTACACCAATATGTTACACGGAAGTTTATTTTAATTGTAATATAAATGATGTTCCATATCATATTTTAAACAATGGAGAGCATGCTTTTGAATTTGAGGATGATCTATTACGATTTTATTATAGCGAGGGAAGTGTATTGTTAGAGACTTTTGAATAGGCTGAGTTGGTTTTTAATTTGCATACAATCAAATTCCACAACAAACTATTCAATCCAATTTACCCGGTTCAAGAATTTTTGCATTTGCTTTAAATTGCCAATTTCATACCGAAAGGAACCAGTTTCGCTGTTGCCAGAAAGATTGGACAAACGCATGGGAGAGCTCGCTATATGATTGTTAAATTCCTGATGACTGCTTATTAATTTCATTACGCCACGCCTGTAATTAAGGTAGTAAAAATGTGTGCTGGAAAGCTCTAGGTAAATATTAATTTCGTCTCCTTGCCCATGCGGTCTAAACTCTACAATTCCGTTTACCATCCGGTCTATTTTACGTCCAGTAATATTACTAAGCGGTATGCGTTTTTCCGATATAAAAGAAGCCGACTCCTTATTCCACTTTACGCCCATTTGAGGAAAGTAAAAAGTATGTTCTAATTTTGAGGGCATAAACCTACGTCCTCTTTTCTTTTTACGGTTGTATTTTTTAAGCTGTTTTCTGCCAAGTTTCTCCTTTAACATTCTTTGATGCAAAGCAGAGGATTGATCTATTTTTTCTGATAATGAGGATTTTTTAAGGACTTTATACAGCATTTTAGCTGCTTTTTTATGGATTAAAAAATCCAAGCCTAAATCAATTTTACCTTCAATAGATTGCTCGGTAAAATTAGCCGCCAAAAAGCCATAAGCGTCCATTTTTAACAAACCAGCATCTTCGCCCAAGTTTAATTTTCCTTCGGAATACAGCGTGCATTCATCTGGATTGTAGATGGCCAAATTTCCAGGAACGCTCTGGTCTTCAATTTTCTCTTGGCTGCCAATAATGTATTCCCAGTTCGTATCGTCGAAATGAACAAAACCATCTACACCCAAAGCCTCGTAATCGTTTACGTGCTTAGGACCGCTTAAAAATGCAGGATAACAAACCGTTGGTGCATGACTAATCATTATTCCTGCATGCCATTGCTGACGGTCGGTTAAGCGTACCTCTGGATTCAAATCAATAAATACATCTTCTGGGTCTACTTCATCTTTAAAAGGAATCCAGGTTCGGTTTAACTTATCGCAAGCTAAATGCACTCTTGTAAAACCGTCAAAGGTCAAAAAATCTTTTGAAGAATCTAAAAGTACCTTTCCTTTAAAACCAAAATAAGGATCTAAATGAAAATCATCTTCTTCGGCAATGTAAGATACGCCTGTTACAATTCCATCTCTTTTTTCTATGCTCGAAAAATGGATGGGCTGCCTATTGCCTTCCAAATCTATATAATCGAAGGTGGCCGAACCAGAAAATTGACCTGCACTCAAGAGATCTAATTCTGCATCGTAAAAATTGTAATCGGTTTCGGTTTGGCTGTCTACCCAAAAGTAGGCATTATGCAAACGGTCTATTTTTCCGTTGGCAAGAATTTTCAGGTGCGAGGAGTCTGGTTCAATAGTTACAGGAGGCATAAATATTTCGGCAACACCAGAAACTTCTAATTCGTAAGCAGTAAGATCGTAACTGGCATCGGTAGCAAAAAACTGCAACGAATCTTGATTTTGATCTACCGAAACCAACCAGGCATTTTCTGTTGAGAACTGAGAAAATAAGAGTGATTTATTCGCTCTGTCCCATTCCATTAGCTCGAAATACAAATGGTATTTATTTTTACGCATTTCAAAATAAGTAGAATCGCTAAGGGTTTCGAATGAACCAAAATCATCTTTAAAACTCATAGCAGAATACAGCTCTTTGGCGCGCACTATTTTGGTTCCTCCTGCTTCATCAAATAAATTAAATTCTGAGTTGTTTGCAGTAAAGTCTTGACTTTGTAAAATAAATTCTTGGGATACCGATATGGCATTGTCGTAGTACAAGTCTCCGGCGGCAGTAAGTGCTTTTGGACTCAAAGTCATAGAACCGTCAAAAGAATACTTTTGTTGGTAGGTTTCGTAAAAAGTTGCTCTGTTCCACGACTGAAATTGATCTTTAAAAGCTCGCCAATCAACACTGGCATCATCTACCTTACTTACCGGGCAATTTGTTGGGTTTTGTTGTTCGTATAAAAGATGCGATTTGGCATGAGCTAAAGCTCTGTAAGGATAAAAGAAGATGGAATCGGTTGTGGTTACCGAGTTTAAATAATAAATCGTTCCATCGCCTCTTAGGCCTTTATTGTCTAGGTATAAGTTGTTTGTGAATTCGCCACGACCTTCAAATACAGAATATTTAGTGGGTATTTGATGTGAGAAACTGAGTTCTAAATTATCGTTTAAACGCATGGTATCTCTAAACATAGGAAATATAGTAGGCGCATTTAAATTACCTGCAAATTCTAAACTTTCGGTACTTATTGTTAACAGAGAATCCAATTTAAAAGGATCTGCTTTAAACGAAAATAAATCTCTTTGGTAAACTTGTTCTTTAATCTTGTCGTAATATATATAAGAGTCTTCGTAACTATGAAGTTTAGGGAATGCTGCTTCGTCGGCAAGCCCTGATTTATTCTTTGGTGCATCGATGAATAACTTTCCTACCAAATCTGAAATCACCGTTTTTACCGTCCAATCTACTCCTAAACCTTGCTTATCTAAAAATCCGGAGGGAATGGAATATTGAAGAGAATCAATTTTATTGAGTTCAATTACAAAAGGATCGTAAACAAAATCCATCTGCTTTCCAAAAAGCGCAAAATTTCCAGTTTGTACAATGCCATCAAAAGTAAAATCTCTGTTTTTATGTACAACTATGCTTCCATCGTAAGGAAAAACAGCTACTTTATTCGAGTCCGATAGCTCTACCATATTTACTCCTGTGAGTGCTAAATCGCCCGATTCTAAATCTAGTATGGCTGCGGGTAAGGTTTCTGCACGTGATATTATTTTTAAACCGTCGTAATCTCTTTTATTTGTTCGGGATTGTAAAAATTCAAATAAGCGGTCTTTTACTACTATTTGGTCTACATCGGTATTAAAATCTACGAAACCTAAAATGGTGAAATCGCTCATCAAACCAAGGGCATCCTTGTAAGAATAGTTGTAGTATTTTGCAATTTCGCTAATGTGAAATTCCTTTTCCCCTTTATGATCTCTGCACATACTTTGAAGCATGAAAGCTGGATGCCTACTCGCCATGGTAGCTAAATCTTGGTAGCGCTGTTCGTTGTAAAAATTATTCGACTCCAAAAGTGCTGGGTTTCTTGCAGGCCCTTTATCGTTTGAAAAGTAGATACTTGCAGAGTCTTTGTTCCAGGTCATCCTATCGAAATAGCAATCTAACTGGTGGTAAGAAGATCGAATAGGACTTAGGCCAAAAGACTCGTTTATGCGCTCCAAACTTAATGTTTGCAAACTGTCTGAATAAACAAGTTTTAGCTGTGGGTGTTTTATAGAATCCGAGTTCCATAAAATGGTTAGGTCGGTTTTAGCAGCATAAATTCGATGATCTTCCATACGGAAACGTTTGGATATTGCCCAAACAAATGGCTGTTCGTCTTTGTAAAATATAAGCTGAATATTTTCTTGTTCTTTTCCAAAAAGAAACATTCTTTTTCCTCGTATTTCTAGACATCCCTGTGCATCAACTTCTTTAAATAAATCGTAAAAATACAAATTAGACTTCTCGGAAATAAAGCCAGGATACCTAGCACCTTTACGAGTAGCATTTGTACTCAAGCCGTCAAAATAACGTCCAAATAAGCGGTCTTCATCGTGCTGCAAACCACCCAGCAATTCTGCATTAGTTGTTTCAAAATAATTTTTTCTTAAATCTATGCTGTACGCCCCTAATTCCACCCAAATAGAATCTTCAGGAATTTGATGCTTGGTCCAGTCGCAGCGACCTGCATTTCCGTACCATTTATGTTCCATTAAATTTACCGATCCATTGGTCATGTGTATTGCAAGCGTATCTAGCCTAGAAATGCAGTAGAGCTTGCAGAACTCTGCAGAAATTTTAGGAATAGAATCGAAGCTGAAGAAAAGCTCGCCCTCTGCAATTTTCCACGTAAAAGTTTGGCCAGAATGTAAAACACTGTCTACCAAAGCATCGGAGCAATATTTAAAGTACTTTTTTGCCGTTTTGTGTTTTAAACTTCCCGTGTAATCAACCGATGAGGTTAAAAAATCATCTAAACTTTGGTCGTCTAAATCTCCTTTGCCGTAGTGGTTTAATAAGCGAAATAAATCGTAAAAATCTTCGGCATCGTTAAAGCGTCTTCGTCTCAACTGTTTTACAAGCTGATAAATTGACTCCTCTTGGTCGTCATCAAAACTAGCATCGTTAAAGTACCTTATAAATTGATTTCCTGCACGTTTGTGCTTTGGATATACATAATCGTTTACATCCTGCTTTAAATCATTTACAAAGGCAGTTCTGCTCCACTCCTCTTGAGCAAAGAGGTTTCCAAATATACATAAGACAAAATAGACTAATACACGAACAGGCATAAGTGCTTCCGATTTTTATACATACAAATTAAAGAAAATGATTAGGCTTACAAAAATTGTGCTTCACTAATCCTTATTTATTCTGTTTAATTGTTTGTACAGCTATTGAAGTTTTTTTTAGCAAATTATTTACTTATTTATTATACTATATTTGTTTTGATTGTTACTAAAAAAACTTAATGAGAATATACAGTAAAAACTACAATTAGATATGAACTCCATAAGTTTAGTAATTGTGTTTTAACCTATGTAGAAATTCTAACATTGGTTGGATAATAAGAAAGTTTGAGAACAATTTATAAAAATTTTGATATACTCATCTGGTTCGTTCATTTTAACAAATCGTCAGAACAGACAGATACAGAATTGGATTATTTCTTTGATGGGTTAAAAAATAAAATATGAAATCATTAACAATTTTTATTTTTATCATTTTAGCATCCACCCCACTTTATAGTCAGCAATTCACAGAAAACGAATTGTATGGATCATGGATCGTATTGGATTCTAGATTAACGCCTGAAATGACACTAGATCTCGATGATGAAACACAAGAGAAAATGGAGGAAATGAGAAAAGGATTTGTGGGAACAATTTTTAATTTCAAGAGGAACAAAGAATTCACAATTAAATTCACTGAGAATATTCCTGAATTTATGAAAGAACTTGAATTTCTTAACGACAATAAGTGGAAAATTGGAGAAGGAACAGAAATAGCTATTGGAACTGAGGAAGATAATTTCTCTCTGATGAGACTAATTGTAATTATTTTAGATGGTAAAGGGTACTTTATTATTAAGGATGTTCCTTTAACTTTGGAAGTCATCAAACAATAAAAAATGTATTGCAAACACCTTAAAAATACACCTTAATTAAATATTGACTTTAAATAAATCTAGTTATGAAAAATCTATTTATGCTAAGAACACTGGCACTTCTTAGTGTTTCGTGTACCAACAACAAAAAGAAATTTACTTCAATAGAATTTAAACACAACTATTTGTTTAATTCTGAAATTGAACACAAAGTTAATACCGATACAGTGGCTTGGAAACACCAACTATCTGCGGCAGATTATGCAAGTAAAGGAGATTATAAAAACGCTCTAATTCATTGGGATACAGCCTTTAGAACCAGAGTTGTAAACTATACGAAAGAAGAACAAGATTCTATAAACCAAAAATACGAAGTTGTATCTGCTCTAGATTACATCGTAGAACAAGCAAAAAAGCACACAGTTGTTATCCTAAACGAGGCGCATCACAACTCCTCTCATCGGGTTTTTACCAGAACCCTACTTCAAAACTTATACAGTGAGGGCTATACAAATTTAGGATTGGAAGCTTTAGGAAATGGTGAATACTTAGATTCCTTGCTAAACGATCGAAAGTATCCCGTTCAATCCTCTGGAATCTATACAAGCGAGCCTCAATTTGGAAACTTAATAAGAACTGCCTTGTCTATTGGTTTTCATGTTTTTGCCTATGAAAATATGAGCTTAGGACAAGGAAAACCTAGAGAGATGGAACAAGCCAAGAACATTCAAAAGTGGATGGATAGTAAACCGAATGAAAAATTCCTAATCCATTGTGGCTTTGCACACGCTTACGAGGGTATTTATTCTCCATGGGAAAAAGCTATGGCAGGAAGGCTAACAGAATATACAGGCATAAATCCTTTTACGATTAATCAAACGCTCTACACAGAAAAAAGTAATTCAAACTTCAATCATCCCCTATTAAAAACACTCACACTAACAGAGCCTTCTGTGCTGTTAGATAAAAACAAACAAGCCATTAGATACGAACGCAAAGAGAGTTGGACCGATGTTGCCGTTTTGCATCCAAATACACGCTATACAAACAACAGACCTCATTGGTTGTTTAATAATGACACTAAGAGTGTTTCACTTGATTTAATAGATTTTAACATTTCATTTCCAGTACTGATACTAGCTTTTAAAAAAGGCGAAGATATTAATGAAGCTGTACCTGTGGACATATATGAAGTGAGCAATAACAAGCTAATTCCTCATCTTGCCTTGGCCAAAGGAGACTATGATAGTGTGCTGGTAAACAAAAACAATTCTGCGCTCAAATTTGAAATCCACGTAGACTAACCATTAAAATTATAGAAGATTTTGGATTTTTTTCTATCAATGCTACTAATTTCTAGTTCTTTATTTATAGC
>Ga0257120_1002406_pt1 | contig 11257 bp, 9 predicted proteins | sample SI106_10metaG_FD_190153 | JGI IMG/M metagenome (GOLD analysis project Ga0257120, IMG submission 190153) | Marine microbial communities from Saanich Inlet, British Columbia, Canada - SI106_10 | ecosystem: Environmental > Aquatic > Marine > Inlet | place: Canada: British Columbia | collected... | reverse complement strand
GCTCTTGTACATGTATTTATTTCTTTGAGGAGGTAACGTATTTTTTAATATGTGCCGCCATCTATTGTGAAATTATTAATATAACTTAAATCAATTCCCGATCCTTCAACATCTTGTCCAACGTATATATCTCGGCCGGTTGCTATCCCGCCTGCTACTACTAATGCTCCAGTAGTAGTACTTTCTGATTCAGTAGTTGTTTCAATTTTAGTAATACCAGCTATGTTTAGATTTTCTTTAATTCCAACACCGCCATCAACAACAACTGCGCCAGTTGTACTAGTAGTTGAAGTTGTAGTATCTTCTACTCTTGCAATGCCGCCGACGTATAAGTCAGCACCAATACCAACACCGCCTTCAACAACAACTGCACCTGTACTAGTATTTGTTGAATTAGTAGTACTAGTAGCGTTTATAATTCCGTCTGCAAATATGTTTTCAGCAACGCCAATACCGCCTCTAAATATAACACCACCTGTAAGTGCGCTTGTACTTCCGTCAGTTGATTTAAAGTCTGTTTGTCCTGTTGGTGCACCAAAATCTATACTTGTTGCACTTTGAAATGCAGTTAAGAATTGTATATTCTCATTAAGTAAATTAAAGTTTTGTGCTAACGTTTTAATGTCGCCGCCTTCAATGTTTAAGTCGCCGGCTATGTGTAAATTTTCACCTATGCCTACGCCGCCACCGATTACAATTGCGCCTGATGTAGCATTTAATGAAGGGGTATTTGCATTAAACGTAGTAGTTCCAGCAGCATTACCAAAGCTAATTGCAGTTGCTTGACCAAATGCATTAACTGTTGTTGCTGTAGTGTTAAACACATTTTGCGTAAATTGACTGCCGTATATATCGCCTTGAATAAACAGTTCGCCTTCGACAGTCATATTTGTCATTGACACAACTCGGCCACTACCTGCTGCGTCTAATTGCAACGGTGCGTTAGTATCTAGCGTAGTAATGCGTGTACCAAATATGCCCATTTGATCGAAATATACGTTCTTTAAGAAATATGAATCTTCTGCAACTGTTAAAAAGTCTGTAAATACTTCTGGAATATTTAAGTTAGCAGTTACATTTAAAATGCCATCAATAGTAGTATTACTATTAATAAGAGTAGGAACGTTTACTGTTAATTCAGTATCATCAAACTGTAAGTTATCACTTGTTTGTATTTCATTTTGGAAATCAATATAAGCAATTCTATTAACTAGTTCACCTGTAACAAATGCTCTTGGAGTTGTTACCCAACTGCTTGCATTTAATACGCCAGTAACATTTGTGTTAGCTTCTAGATTAATTTCGCCAGTGCCGTTAACCATTATATCTAAATCTGAATTAGATGTAGTAGTTTTAATAGCGTTGCCTTCTAAACGTAAATTATTATCAATTAATATGCCGCCTAAGAAACCTTGATTGTTTAATCTTGCTACTTCAATTCCGCCTGCAACAAAGTATAATGTGTTTTCATTTGATCCTGGTGATGTTTCTGGAAGAATGTATGTGTTACCATCTACATCTCTAACGCCGCCTAGTGAACTCCAAGCAATACCGTTGTAGCCTTCATATTGATTAGTATCAGTATTAAAGCGAACTTGTCCTAGTTCACCAATTGGGCGAACTGCGCTAGTACCTACCGGAAGTATTAATGCACTTTGTGCTTCGATTCTAACTTGACCGGTGCCAGCAGTAAACAATTCTAAATCACTGTTTGTATTAGTAGTACCAATCTTATTTTGTACTATATGAATATCTTCGCCGACCATTTTATCAACAAAGATAGTGTTATATGGTGTAGTAGTGTGTCCAATATCGTATGCAGTAGGTGCATCTGGAACAATGTCTCCAACGAAACTATCCGCTTGTATACTTGTAACATTTAGTGTAGCGTTTGGCGCACTAATAGTACCGCCGGGTAAAATAATATCGCCATCAATATTAACATCTGTATTAAAGAAAAATTCACCAGTGCCCCCTGGAGTAATTTCAAATCTATAATCTCCATCAGCATCTGTCATTTTCATTACATCATTTTCAAATGTAAAGTTATTATTAGTAAAGCGAGTTGTGTTAACTATTAAGTCATCGAAGTTCCATTGTCCTACTAACGATCCGCCTGCATAAATGTCAAATCTATCGTCGTTAGATCCTGGAGAAACTTCTGGAGTAATATACGTATCTCCATCAATATCTTTAACTCCGCCTAGTGAACTCCATGCTGTACCTTGATATCCTTCAAATGATAAAATTTGACTATTAAAACGTATAGCACCAGTAACTGGATCAGAGCCACGTTCAGGAGTATTACCAACTGGAATTTTCATATAAGTTGTGCCGCCAACGAATACTCTACCTGCTCCTGCTGGTTCTAATTCTAAATCTTGGTTAGTATTACTAACTGATATTTTATTATTTTCAATTCTAACATCATCAACTTGTACAGCACTAACATATGCTGTGCCCCAAACTGCGTCAGGTGCTCCTAAATCCCACACATTTGTAAATTGTGGTGCTGGTTGTATATTACTTTCAACATATGCTTTAATTTGTACAGTATGCGGACTTAGATCACCTGGATTAAGTGGGTCACCGCCAATAATACTATTACTGTCAACTTGGAAGGATGCACCTTCAATTCTAATATCACCTGGCTGTAGTATGTAGTTAGTACTATTATCAAATCCTGAACGAATTAATACGCCGCCTGTATCTGCAAAGAAACTTAAATCTTCAGCAGCATCGATATCTAGTATAGTATCGCCTGCAATACTTGTTCCGATAACAGTTAGTTTACCGTTGACGGATTCTGTTGTTATTTCTGTTGATGTAATAGTACTCTTATTACCAACTCCGTCATCAAATTCTAAGCCGCCAGCTAGTGCGCCAAAGTTTAAACCAGAACCATCGATTGTTACTTCGCCGGTTTCTTGGGATACAAAGAATAGATCACCTACACGGAAATCACCTAAGTGGTCTGTAGTAGTATAACGTACTTTGGCTCCATTAGTTTCAACAACTTCATTTGCTTGTATTGCATCTGATGCGCGGTTAGTTGTTAATTTTCCTGCGCCAATATAAGCAAAGTTATGACTAATTAAACGTAAACTTACGCCCGGGCCGTCTGCGTTAATGCCTGAATTACCATATACGTTTGCAGACCCAATTGCTCTAAGTTCTGCACCAAATTCAAACTTTGTAACTTCTACAATAGTTTGTGCTTGCACACCAGAAACTGTACCAATAATCGAACCGCCTTGTCCGTATTGTGGTGAAAAGTCTACTCCGTCAAGTCCTGTGTAAAGACCTGTAATTGATAGTGTTGATGTTGCAACGTCCCAACCAGATATTTGAAATTGCGATACTGTCGAACCATCTGTTGATGTGTATCTAACGTTTTCACCTGGAATAAAGTTTCCGCCTGATACTCCGTCTACAATAACATATGTTTGTCCTGATCCGCCCCAACCTTGTGTTCCAGTTGTTGCGTCAATTGCTTTATCTGCAAGATATGTAAATGAATTTAAATATTCCATTCTTATACCGTTAGTTAAAACAATAGCAGTTTGTCCTGGACAAAAGAAAGTTGCTTCGTTGAGCAAGAAGCTAGGTTCGATTGCACTTCTACTTACATATTGCCCATCTGCTTTAACTCCTCGTCCAGCATCCCCTGCATTAAATCCGTATGGATCGTCTGGTGAATTAAGACCTAATCTTACACTAGATCCAAAGTTAAGAACAGTTACGTTCATAATATACGGACCGCGTGTAAAGTTTGCACTTGTAGATTCATCGTAGCAGAAAGCATAACCTCTATCGTTTATACTATCATATTCCATCTCACGAATTGTTAACTCTTGTACTAATGATGCTCCTCTAAATTGGAAGCAGTTTTGTGTTCTTGTACCAGAAGTAGGTTTAATTTGTGTAGAACGTATTCCTTGGCCTTTAACATTAACACCAGGATATACAGTTAATGGAAATATTTCTGTAAATGTTCCTGCACCAATTCTAACTGTGTCGCCATTACGTGCAATAACAAGTGCTTGTCTAATAGTTAAAAGTGCATCTTGTATACTCTCGCCTGTATTACCGTCATTACCGTTTTGTGTAACCCAAATTACATTACCTTCTGTTTTAGTAATGTCAACGCCGTTTGCGTAAATTCCTTCAGTACCTGCACTGTCTAAATAAAGACCTGTGTTAGAATCAATTGCTGATATTCCAGTCCTTGCGCCGTCTCCGTCTAGTCTCAAGTTATTAATATTAACAACTTCTCCAGTAAACGTAGTCGCAGTTTCGCCAACAGTAAGTAAGTTGTTAATAACAACGTTGCCTGTGCCGCTAGCTCTAATTGCTAAGTCGCCATTAGAAAACTGTGGTTCAAGTACTGACGCTTGAAGGACATTTGCGTTTAGTGTATCTGCAATGTTTGCACTACCTGCAACGTCTAATTCTACAATAGGTCGAGTACTTTTTCCCACTGACATTTTACTATCAGTAGTAACTTCTCCGAACCTATTAATCTTTAATGCTTCGTCTTTTACATTCTTATTAGCAAGACTGGTACGTTTTAGGAATTTCATAGGTTATACTCTCACAAAGCTTGATGTTACTGTTATTACATTAGCGTCACTAGCAGTTATTACAATTCCGTCATTTGTTTCCATAACAAACTTTTCAGTGTCTAAGCTAAAGCTTTCACCTGCAGGTATTGCTAAGTTATTCATTATCTGATTACCTTCGCCAGCTGCGTCACCTGCTGCTACAACATAAATGTTGACAGTTGCATCTGTACTTGCTGATGTATTACACAGTATTGCAATAGTAACAGCTATGTCGTTACCTCCGCCGACAGCTTGGTCGTTTAACAACACTTGTGTTGGGTTAGTATCAGGTATTCTTACATTTTTAATAGCCATTTTTAAATCCTTAAAATAACAATCCATAAATGATTGCTTTTCGTCTGCTTGCCAATTCATCTCGGCCTTCATCCGTTGCGGCATACAATCCTGTGCCGCCACCGGCAACAGGGCCGCCGTATAATTTTGTTCCAGTGTTAGGTGCTGGCAATGCAGGTTCACTTACATTAGAAGTCATTAACAAATCATCTAATATCTTTATACTGCCTGTTCCATTAACACTTATTGTTAAGTCTGCATTTGACCCCATACTTTCAAGTAGCGTGCCACTGTCAATTGCTTTAATTCTTAATCCTTGTGCATCTGCACTATTATAGAATTCAAACCCATCGTCTAGTGTTGCTCTGAATACAGGTAAGTTGTCAATGTCCATTCTAATTTCACTGTTTTGATTCCAGCTAACACCTTCTTGTCTAACTGAAACAGTAGTAGTTAGAATAGGTGCACCTGTTAAAACATCAACAAGTGTACTAGAAATTGTAGGAACACCTACAAGTGTTAAGTAATCAGTAATTTTCCAGTCAACATATCCTTTGTTAGCAAGTATTCTATCGTCGTCGTTTATAAAGTATCCTGATGCTCTAGAGTCTAAAGTTTCAGTATAACTAGCACTGTCAACAGTTATTTTACCAGTAGCAGCAAGTCCTTGAAAGTTAAATTCTTGTCCAGTCGGAGTAACAATTCCGCCAATCTTAACAGGCACAGTTCTTTCAATTCGTGTTCCACCGCCGCTAAACGATTCTTGAAACACATTGACTACACCGTCTGTAACTACACCAGAATTTGGATCTGACCAGCTAACGTCTTCATCATGAACAATGTAAGTGTCTGGAATGCCATTACCTCTATTAATGTGCAAACCAGACTTTCTAAAACTAATTCCGCCTTGTAAACCAGGGTCACCTTCGTTTAGAGTTATTATAGGGTCTCTAATCGTTGTGATAGTAGATTCAATTGTACTAGTGTTACCTGTTACAGTTAAATTACCGTCGACTATCACATTACCTTGTGCGCCAGGCGCAAGTATTATTTGGCCGCCTGCCCTTGATTTAATTTTATAGTCGCCGTCTGGTACACTAACTAGTCTTAACATTACAATTCCTTATTCAGTTTAACTTCTTAACTTAGTCTGCGTCAACTTCAAAGTCGTCTGCGCCAGCTTGTGCTGCGTTTGTACCAGCTTCTTCCATCTCAACTGCTGCATCATCTGTAGCATTACTAAAGTTCCAAGCAATTTTTGCGCCTGTGTCTAGTGTAACTGTGCGTCCAGAAATTTTAGTAATTTGCTTTAGAGCGCCAGCATCGTCTTTAACTGTGATAGTCATTTCACCTGCTGTTACTGCTGCTGGTGTTGAGCCGTCAGCTGCTGATTTGTCTACTAGGAAACAATCTCTTTCAACTGTACCGTCTGAGCAACGGAACTTTTTAGAACCTAATTGCTTTACAATCCAACCGTTTACTGAACCAGTTCCATTATGAAACTGTACTTTAATTTCGCTGCCACCAGCTGTTGGTGTTCCGAAATATCTCTTATTTAATGGTCTTCCCATTTTGTTTTCTCCTTGACGTTCTAGGTCTACGCAGTGGGTTTACTGCATAATTACCTGTTATAGATCTATTTGCTATAACAAAAGTATTTATCCATTTAATGGATTAGCGATACACTGGTCATTAAAAAAGGGCACCCTAAGGCGCCCTTCTTCAGTTTTAATTAACTAAAACTTAGCTAAAGCTTACGTTCGAGATAGCAACTTTCTCTACGTAGTCAGCTGCATTGCCCAAGGACGATGCAGTGTTGTTTAGTTCAACATAACCATAACGTGTCATGAAGCTAACTACTGGCTCGAAAGTTTCTGGATCAAGAACAACACCACTTGACATCAATGGGATGTATGGGCAGTAGAACGCTGCTGCGTCTGCTTCACTTGAACCTTTGTATCCAACAAGAATATCACTATCATCAGCTGCATATGTATCAACGTAAATTTTCATTGCGTTGTTTAATGTTCCAACGAACTTAGTGTTTGTTGGTGCTTCAAATGTGCCCTCAGTTGTACGTGCAAATGCACTTGTAGTTGCAGACTGTAGGATAGTCAATGCTTGTGGTGATACCACTGCAAAGTTACCTGCGCCTCTACGTGTACGCTGAGCGATCTTGTTTGCTTGACGGTTGATTAGTACTGCTAGTGCAGCATGCTCGTCACCGACAAATGTAGCTGTACCGGATACTGCAGACTGATTGAATGTTTCAGATGCTGTTCCAGCTAGGCCACGTAGGCTGTTTAGGATTTCTTGGTCAATCTCAGTTGTGATTTCCTGAGCCAATGCTGCCATAATTTCAGCTTCAACGTCAATACCTTGTTGGGCTTGTGCGTCTTGTGCTGATTCAAATGTCCAGCGAGCTGATAGCTTGCGTGACTTTGCTTCGACAGTTTGCTTTAGGATCTGGATTGACATACGCTTACCTGCTGCACCTTCTAGTGTTGCAGTTGAGTCACCCTTACCATTTGGATCTGCTGCATCGTTACCGGAGTAACCCTGAGCAATTTTAAATGGGCTTAGTGCTTCTTCACCAGCAGTTACACCGCCGCCTGAAGTTGCTGCGTCCGCATAGCGAACTCTTAGTGTGTGGATTTGTCCCACAGGGCCTGTCATAGGCTGAACACCAACTAGCTCATTTGCAATAGTTGTTGGCATTACACGTCTAATGACTGGTAAAATAACACGGTTAAGTGTTGCTACGTTGCCGGCAGATGTTGCACCAGCTGTCGCACTTTCTGAAAGATACTTGCGAGTATTTTCAAGTGTTACAGCCATAACTGACTTACGATTGCCTTCTAGGCCCTCGAGTAGTGCGCTTTTAGTATCTGTCCAGCGGCTTTCTAGTAATTCTGACATTTTCATGTTCTCCTTAATTTATTCCAGCTAAACGACGAATGTCTAATACGTTTGTAGTTGATTCATCGTTTGCACTACTAACACTAGTAGTTGATTTATTGCCTGTGATTTCTGTGCCTTCGGTAAGTGTTGCCTTCTTCTTCGCTGGAGTGTTACCATCAATTACTGCTGGTAGGTACTTGTCAAACTGTGCTGTTAAGCGTGAAGTCTGAACTGATTCCAGTAAGTCTGTCATTATTTCTCTTTGCTCACCGTTAAGTGGGCGGAGAAGTTCGTGAAGCTTGTTTGTGCGCATCATGCTGCTAGTAACCTGTGCAATTTCTTGCTGCTTACTTTCAACTAAAGCAGATTGCTTTGTAGCAACTACTTTCGCTTCTGCAAGTTCTAAGTCTTTCTTACTTAATACTTTTAGAAGTTTAGCTGTCTCTGATTTCTCATTAAGATAGCTATTATTATATTCTGACGCGAACGCTTCGAAGATCTTACGACCGAAGTCGCTAGTGCGAGCTGCGTCGATATCCTCTTTCAGTACTGAAATCTCTTTAGTAAGTGACTTCTTAACTGTTTCGGCAACAAGAGCTGAACTTTTCTTAACAAAAGTAGATTTTACTTTTGCGAATTGAGTCTTTGCTTCTCTTATCAATGCAACTTTTGTTTCTGCAAGATCTTTTTTATCTGTGTGGAATTCTGCAATTTCTTTAGCAAGAGCTTCTACAATAAAATCTTCTAGGTGGCTGTATTTCTCAGCCATTACTTTCTGATCTTCATGTAGCTCTGAAATTTCATTCTTAAGTGATGCTCCAACAAAATTCTGTAGTAGTCCTGCGTTTTCACGCATTGCAACTGCATATTTTGCTTTTGCTTCAGCTAACTGTTTGCGATCTTCTGCAAACTCTGAAATTTCAGCTTGAAGACGGTCTTCAACTAACTTATCGATAGCTTCTACCATAACGCCTTTGTCATGCTCATACTTACCTGCAAACTCTTCACGCAGTTCTGCAACTGCTGTAGCTTTTGCTTCGGTAACTTTTACATTCCATGCTTCTTCAATTTCCGCTCTAATGTCCTCGGAAACAACGTTGTTCTCAAATAGTTTATTTAATGCGTCCAACATTTTTTTCTCCTCGTTTATCGGAGCCCGTTGATTATATTAACCAACTGATTCTTTAGATATTTCTGTGCCTGTGAGTTTTCCCTAAGTTCTTGAGCAGCACCAAATGCTTGGTAACCGCCCTTTGTATTCATAAGATGCTCATATATCGGTGTAGGATATGCGCCAGGGGCGCTTGGTTGAGCAACAACGTCTACTGTTATAATTTCGAAGTCGGTAACTTCGCCGGACCCGTCTTCACTAACGGAGCCGCTACCTCTTGAACTAACACCTAATTTAACGCCGGCCTCTAGCATTGTTTTAACTAGAGCACCCATTGGCGTCGGTATTAGTTTTAATTTACCATAACCGTTTGGGCCATCCATCCACATTTGTGTGATCATATGGCTTACACGATCTAAGTTTACGTTAAGACCTTGCGGATGATCTACTTCCCCAAGAACCGAATATCCTCCCTCAATCTGTTCATTGAGCGTTTTGACAGCCCTGCCAATTTCATTCACGGGATACACACGCTGATTGGCATTTCTTACACCGCCTTGGATAAAGATGCCGCTCATGTGAAGGTCCTTTCCTTCATTAACAGACTCAACGACCATATTAGCTTGGTCGAATGTCAAGTTCTCTTGGAGTACATTCATCAGTAAAGTCCTCGCTTATGCTTTAGCAGATTTATATGCTGGCGCTTTTTTGTTTCCACCTTTAGTATTGACGTTACCTGCGTCATCTACTTTTGGCTTATCAGCACTTCCACCTTTTTCTTCTGCTGATCCTTTTGCGATGTTTGCAGCAGTGCCGCCCATATCGTTTTTACCAGCTACTGGTGATTTTGCTTTATTATCTTCGCCTTTTGGGTCTGCAACTTTGTTAGTATACTCGTCTAGTTGCTTGCCGTCTGCATCAGCTGACTCAAAGTTAAAAGCTTCTTCTTCAGCTTCTTCTTCTTCGCCTTCTTCGCCGCCCATGTCCATGTCCATGTCACCTTCGTCGCCGTCAGTTCCACCCATCATAGCTTCGAACTCTGCTTTAAGTTCGTCAAGAGCATCTTCCAGGTCTTCGATACGGTCTTCTACTTCGTCGTCGCCAGCTTCTTCGCCGTCGTCGTCCATGTCCATATCGTCGCCTTCGTCATCGCCGTCACCCATTTCGATGTCGCCGATCATATCGTCTGCAGGATCGCCACCCATTGGGTCTGCTTCTACTGCAAATTCGTCTAATTCTTCGTCAGTTGATTCTTCAACTGCTTCTTCATCATCTGACTCGTCAACTTCTTCATCAGTTGCTTCGTCTAGGTCTTCGTCATCTTCTAGGTCTGCTTCTAGCAAACCTTCATAAATATCTCTTGATTTCTCTACAACAATCTCGTGAAATAGCTCTTCGGCTGCGTCACGGTCTTCGTTGATCAGTAATTCAAGCATTTTCTCAAATTTTGTACGATCAGTCATTTGTATCTCCTATTCTCGTATTATTACAAGGCTGTCAATATATATTTACTATAAAGCTTAATAAGTACTATGAAACAGGCTCAAAACGGACGGTTTTAAGTTTTTCATTCATTTTCTCGTATGAAATATTAGAGAAATTTTCATATCTGTAATATTCCTTAGGAGAAAACTTATGTTCGTTAGTAATAACTCTATAGTATTGTATATTCGGGTTGTCTCGTATAATTAACTGTGTTTGTTTAATCCAGTTACCAAAGTAAGTAGCTGGGCTGTTTGAATCTTTATAGTTTGTTGTACTTCCATACAAGTTATTTAGTGATTCGTTAGCACTAGCAAAATCAAAGCCGGCAATAAAGATAATTTTAGGCTTACGATTACTTGCTATCCATAGTGCAGTAGGTCCACTCGACCATCCTAAATGCTTAGAAGGAAAGTTTACATTCTCAATTCCTCTAAAACGTTTATTGTCTCTAGTATAAAATGTTGTGTTAAGGTGTGCGTTGTTATCAATAACTTCTTGTGCCATTGGAGGATCAACTGCAATTAGGTAATCAACAACTTCATCTCGATATATTGCATTACAACCGTATATGTCTCCATATTTTTTGTAATGTTCTACATTAAATTGTTTTCTTGATTTACCATTGCCTAAAACAAATGATATCATTAAACACCTGGTTGAGCTGGGACACCGTACATTTGTCTAACAAAATCTAATTCTGCTTCTTTTTCTTGTTCGTGAAGATCTGAAGCAACACGTAGCTGATTAATCTGTTCTAAAGTTAATCTAGTCTTACGTGTGTCACTTTTTTCTATAACATCAGAATCATTTTCCGGAGAATAAGTATTATCATCCGTCATTTCTAATGTTTCTTTATCAAAGT
>Ga0257120_1002405_pt1 | contig 11269 bp, 9 predicted proteins | sample SI106_10metaG_FD_190153 | JGI IMG/M metagenome (GOLD analysis project Ga0257120, IMG submission 190153) | Marine microbial communities from Saanich Inlet, British Columbia, Canada - SI106_10 | ecosystem: Environmental > Aquatic > Marine > Inlet | place: Canada: British Columbia | collected... | reverse complement strand
TATTAATATGCATCCTGAAAATCCGAAACAGCAATTGGATGCAATTTATTTTTCACCTCATAAGTTTTTAGGAGGACCGGGAGCAACTGGAATTTTAGCTTTTAAGAAGGAATTGTATACTAATAAGGTGCCTGATAATCCTGGTGGAGGAACAGTTGATTGGACAAATCCTTGGGGAGAACATAAATATGTGGATGATATTGAAGCAAGAGAAGATGGAGGTACACCTGCTTTTTTACAAACTATAAAAACTGCCCTTTCTATTCAGTTAAAAGAGAAAATGGGAGTCCAAAATATTTTAGATAGAGAACATGAATTGCATAAAATTATTTGGAATAAGTTTTCTGAACTTAAAAATGTACATGTTTTAGCTGATAATTTCCCTGAACGATTAGGGGTTTATTCTTTTTATATTGATGATTTGCATTTTAATTTGGCTGTTCAATTATTGAACGATAAATACGGAATACAAGTAAGAGGAGGTTGTTCTTGTGCTGGAACTTACGGACACATTTTATTAAATGTTGACACCGAACAATCTTGTGCGATTACCTCAAAAATTAATGAAGGAGATTTAACTTCAAAACCAGGTTGGGTGCGTATGTCAATACACCCTACTATGACTGATGAAGAGATGCATTTTATTATGAATGCAATTGAAGATATTGCCAAAAACCATGAACGCTTAGGTGAGGATTATAGCTACAATGGAGTTAGTAATGAATTTGTGTATAAGGAAGATGTTTATGCTCAAAAGAATAAAGAAAGAGCAGAAAACTGGTTTAAGCTGTAACTATTTCTTTAAAACAGTTGGCACTTTAAAATAATCAGAATCTTTTTGAGGTGCGTTTTTTAATGCAGTTTCTTGTGAAACTTGATGCTTAATTTCATCTACTCGTAAAACATTTACCTCTTCACTTAAGTAAATTAAGGGTTCAATTTCATCAGTATCTATTTCAGATAATTTATCTACAAAACCAATTATTTTATCTAAGTCGCCTTTCATTTTATCGGCAGCTTGTTCATCAAACTTTAGCTTTGCTAAGCGTGATAAGTCTTGTATGAGTTTGTTATTTACTTCCATAGGTTTTAAGTTGGTCAAAAATAGTGTTGTAAACTGAAGTATTCAAATTTTCTATGCTTTTTTCTGCTAAGCTATTTGGGTCAATTGCTTTATGCACTTTTACACGCACAATCCCTGGTCGTCCTTTAAAATATTCTCCAGGAAACATTTGCTTATTATCAGGCATTGTAATAGGAACAATTTTTATGTCTTGTTCAATTGCTAAGCGAAAAGGTCCATTTTTAAACTTTTTTAAAAAAACATCTTCTTTAGGAATTCCTCCTTCAGGAAAAATGCACATATTTATTCCTGTTTTTAGCTTTTCTCCTGCTTTTAAAAATGCACTATACGCATCTCTTCTGTTGGCTCTGTCCACAATTACGGAATTCTCTTTATAGAAATATCCAAATAATGGGATTTTTGCAATCTCAGCTTTTCCAATATATTGTAAGGGCATAGGGAGTATTGCTAAAATAAAAGGTACATCTAAAGTAGAAACATGGTTTGGGCAGAAAATATATTGTTCTTTTTTTGATAGTTTTTCTTCCCACTCTATTTTTGGGAAAATAAAAGAAAGGTATATTGTAAGTTTAGACCAATATCGAGTAAGGTTTGCCACTACAATTTCATTTTTTACTATTGCAGTAAAGAAAAATAATGCAGGCATGAATAGGATAAAAACCAACATAAACATTAGTAAAAACCATATTCTCCAAACTGAACTTAAAAGATACCCGATCCATTTCATGTGGCAAAGATAAAAATCCTATTTTTACAACATCAAAATTAAAAAATAGAATGGCAAGAATATTAACAGGGATACAAAGTACAGGTACGCCACATCTAGGGAATTTATTAGGAGCAATTATTCCAGCAATTGAACTTTCGAAAGATAAAACAAATGAAAGTTTCTTTTTTATTGCTGATTTACACTCTTTTACCACCATTAGAGATGCTCAACAATTAAGAGAAAACACCTATGCTACTGCTGCTGCTTGGCTTGCTTTTGGTTTTGATACCGATAAAAATTTATTTTACAGACAATCAGATGTTACTCAGGTATGTGAACTTACTTGGTATTTGAATTGTTTTGCTCCTTATCAAAGATTGCAATTGGCACATTCTTTTAAAGATAAATCAGATAGACTTTCAGAAGTGAACACAGGTTTATTTACCTACCCAGTACTGATGGCTGCCGATATTTTGTTGTATGATGCAAACATTGTTCCTGTTGGAAAGGATCAAGTTCAGCATCTTGAAATCACTCGAGATATTGCTTCTAGGTTTAATCATAAATATTCTAATTCTTTTGTATTACCTGAAACTAAGGTAGATGAAAGAGTGATGATTGTACCAGGGACTGATGGGCAGAAAATGAGTAAATCCTACGGTAATTTTATTGATATTTTCCTTTCGGATAAAAAACTTAGGAAGCAAATTATGGGTATCAAAACGAATTCCACTCCCATGGAGGAATCTAAAGATGCCACAATTTGCAATATTTATAAGATTTACAAATTGCTTTCTACTGAACAGCAGGCGGCCGCTTTATGCGATAAATATTCGGCAGGAAATTTTGGTTATGGACATGCTAAACAAGAGCTGTTTGAGCTTATTTGTGATAAATTTTCTGATGAACGAAAAGAATTTAATCGCCTAATGGAAAACAAAGCTATTATTGATGCTGCACTTGAAAAAGGAGCGGCAAAGGCAAGAATAATTGCTAAAGAAGTTTTAAGTAGAGTAAGGGCAAATATTGGCTATTAATAATGAAGGTTGACCAGCAAATTATTGATTTCATTAATGAACATCATTTGCTGACTTTGGCAACTAGCCAAAACAATACTCCTTATTGTTGTAATGTGTTTTACGTGTATGATTCCCTTAGCAATCAACTTATTTTTTCTTCTGATACCAAAACAAAACATGCTCAGGATTTTATTGCCAACCTAAATGTGGCAGGTACTATCGCTTTAGAAACAAAAGAGGTTAGTAAAATACAAGGCGTACAATTATTAGGAACAATACAGGAGTTGAAAGGAGCGGACTTGGAAATTGCAAAAGAGCAATACATGAATGCTTTTGCTTATGCAAAAAATATGGAAATACACCTTTGGGCTATGCAACTCAGTTTTATAAAAATGACTCACAATAAATTGGGTTTCGGGAAGAAGTTAGTTTGGGAGAAGTAATTGCCTTACTGAATCCATTCAATAGCTAAAGTCATATCTATTCCGTCATTTGTGATATTAATTCCACTTCCCGCATCAGTAATAAAATCATTTGGTATAAAGCTACATGATCCCATAAGTTCCTCCCCTCCCACATCACTATCATAAAGATATATAGTGTACTCTTGTGATAGATTGTTTATTGTATAGGGCAGATTTTCTGTAAATGATATTGGAAAGGTAGAGATATTGTCTTGAGAACTTGATGATACAATATCGCCACCTCCTTGTTTTAGCACATAGAAAACATCTGGGTCACTTGTTAAGCCAGTGATATCCCAATCCCAAGTAGCTCCATTGTTAGTCATAGGCATAGCATTAATTGTAATACTAGATAATTTTAATTGAGTAGGAAGGTATTCACAAGATCCATCATCAATAGTTGCTAACGGATTATAATTTACAGCTATTGAATCCATGCAACCTTCTACATCTTGTGCATATACACACGATCCATCATCTTCAGTTGCTGTAGGATCGTAATTTATCGCCAATGTATCCATACATCCTTCTACTTTAGTAGGTGTGGTAGTTGTTGGTGTGTCATCTTCTTTTTTACAAGCAAAGATTAAAGTAGTAAGCGTAAGTACAAATAATAGTTTTTTCATGATATTTAAATTTTTCCAAATATAGAAAAAATAAACTATCGGTTTTTGTACTTGTTAAATAGCACCTTCTGGTGGTTGTTCAAGTCAATTTCATTACCTTGAATATAAGCTTTTTCTACATTGTTTGTGCGCATATCCAAAGCGTCTCCACTACTGATAAAGAAAGTAGCATCTTTCCCTTTTTCAATAGAACCAACCCTCTCATCTACCCCTAATATTTTGGCAGTATTTAAAGTAATACTAGCAATTGCTTGTTCGTAATCCAAACCATGTGCTACAGCCGTTCCTGCGCTAAAAGGTAAATTTCTTGCTCCCATTGCCTCCATATCTCCTGCATAACTTAGGCAGAATAAAATTCCTGCTTCTTGTAATTTTGCAGCTTGCGTGAAAGGCTCATCAACTGGACTACCCGCTTTACTTGGCAGCCTATGCACTCGGTTAAGGATAAGTGAAATATTGTTTTCTTTTAGTGCATCCACAATTTTAAGTGCGTCTTCAGCTCCTACAAGTACTGTTTTGGTGATTGAAAAATCAGTTGAAAATGAAATTGCATCTAACATATCAGTAGCATTGTTGGTATGAATATAAAGCGTTTTTTCACCATTGAATAAACCCTTCATACTTTCCATTTGCAAATCCATTAGGCTAGAAGATTTTTCATACGCATTTGCCTTTTTGAAAAAGCGTTTTAGTTCAGTAATACTTTCATTGTATTTTTCATTTTCCTTAGTTGTTCCTGGTTCTGCCCACCAACCACTTTGGTAAAATGAGGAAGGCCAGTTAAGGTGTACTCCATCATCTGTTTTTAGGACTGCATCTTCCCAATTCCAACCATCTAAATGCATAACTGATGATTGCCCAGAAATAGTTCCTCCTCTTGGTGTTACTTGTGCAATAAGCACGCCATTACTCCTTACAGTTTTTGCTACTTTAGAATCAGTATTATAAGCAATAAGTGTGCGAATATTAGGATTGATAGCTCCTGTTTCTCGGTAATCATTGGAAGCACGAACGGCATCAATTTCAGTAATTCCTAAGGTAGTATTGGGCACGATAAATGCAGGGTATAAGTGTTTGCCATGCACACGATAAATGGTGTCAAAAGCACTTGGGTCTATACGGATTCTTGATGCATCAGCTACCATTTCAATTTCACCATTAAGCATACTAATAGCAGAGTTCTCAATTTTTGTTCCATTTCCTAAATGGGCAGTTGCACCCATAAATAAAGTAGGTTTTTGTGCTTGTGCAGTTATTGTAATCAATAGTGCAACAAGTAGGTGTAAGTATTTTTTATTCATCATATTCAGTATCACAATGGTATAGTTTTTCAGTAGTATGTTGAGGTTTTTGTTTTTTACCTCCAGTTTTATCTTCACTCATTTTCTGAATGATTCTCATGCGTTCTAATTGGTCTCTTGTGCGTAATTTTTTGTCTACTTCAACATCAAACATTAGTTTTCCATCCACATATGTTTGGATTACTTTTGCATAAACGGATAGGGGATTGTCTGTCCAAAGTACAATATCAGCATCTTTTCCAATTTTGATACTTCCCATTTTATCATCAATGTGCAATAATTTTGCAGGGTTTAAAGTTACCATTTTCCAAGCATCTTCTTCTGATGAACCACCATACTTTATCGCCTTTGCAGCTTCTTGGTTTAGCCTTCTTCCCATCTCGGCATCATCCGAGTTAATTGCAGTAATTACTCCAGCATTATTTAGTAAAGTAGCGTTATAAGGTATGGCATCATTTACCTCAAATTTGTACGCCCACCAATCAGAAAAAGTAGAACCCCCTGCGCCATGTTTTTTCATTTTATCGGCTACTTTGTATCCTTCCAAAATATGGGTAAAAGTATTTACGGTAAAGCCCATGGAATCGCCAACATGCATAAGCATATTTATTTCAGATTGTATGTAGGAATGGCAAGAAATAAAGCGTTCAGCATTTAGGATTTCAACCAGAGCATTAAGTTCCAAATCCTCTCTTGGAGGAGTCGCATTTCGTTTGTCTTTTGTACTGAGGTTGTTAAAATTCTGCCATTGTTTTTGGTAGGCTCTTGCTCGGTAAAAAGCATCATAAAATACTTGTTCCACTCCCATACGGGTTTGTGGGAAACGGATGCGTTCAAAATTTCCCCAATTACTTTGTTTTACATTTTCGCCAAGGGCAAATTTGATGAAGCCATCTGCATTTTCTACTTTCATTTGTTCTGCTGAACATCCCCATCTTAATTTAATCATAGCGGCTTGCCCACCAATAGGATTTGCCGAACCGTGCAAAAGTTGTGAAGCTACCGTACCTCCTGAAAGTTGACGGTAAATATTATGGTCATTCGGGTTGATTACATCTCCAATCCTAACTTCTGCACTTACCGCTTGGCTTCCTTCATTCACTCCTCTGCTAATTGCAATGTGGGAGTGTTCGTCAATTATTCCTGAGGTAAGGTGCTTATTAGTAGCGTTAATTTGTGTGATTTTTACTGTTTCAGGAAAAACGATTAATTCATCTAGATTTTTTCCAATCGCAATAATTTCCCCATCCTGAATTGCAACATCTGTATTTTCCAAAATTCCTTCTTGCTCGTTTGTCCAAACGGTAGCATTTCTAAATATGATGTTTTCAGCTTTGGGTGTGCTTGTAAATCCGTGCGCTTTGTTAGGTAGCCAAACGGAAGGAATAATGCTGTCAATTGTTAAATTAAAATCTTTTTTATCTTCCGTAAAAAGAGAATCTCTTTGCAGATTAAAGCTGTGGTAAGTACCTGTGCTATCCTGGTATCTTCCATTTATTTTCCCATCATTAAACTTAGCAACAGCCCTAAAAGTTCCATTTTTGCTACTGATATTAATATTGTTTTCTTCCAAAGTGGTAAGTAGGGTAGTAGAATCTAAAGCAAAAATAGTTGCTTTTGGTTTTGCCTTACTCCCTTCAATGGAAACCATTTTATTGTCAAACTCATCATTGCTTAGCGTGTAATATCCTCTTACATCAATCTCTTGTTTTTTAGTAATGATGTGCTTTTCTCCTGCGGTCCAGTTTTCGTAAATTGTTCCATTTTCAAAAATATCTTTGGAAGCAATAAAAAAGTTGGCTAGCTTTCCGTTTTCAAGCGTTCCAATTTTATTTTCCATTGCAATAATGTTAGCAGGAGTGGTGGTAAGAGCAGCAAGTGCATCTTGTTTACTAAGTCCTTTTTTAATTGCTAAGCGTAAATTAGTTATGAAATTACTTTCTTTGTCTAAACCAGAAGAAGTAATGCAAAATTCAATTTCATTTTTTGCAAGTATTGCAGGATTGAAAGGGGCAGTTTCCCAATCTTTTAATTTGTGTAAACTTATCCATTCTGCAGTTTCAGGATTGCTTACATCATAAGAATTTGGGAAGTTAAGCGGAATAATTATTGGAAATTCAGTTGCAGCTACTTCCTCAATTCTGCTGTATTCTTTTCCATTTCCCTTTATGATAAAGTCAATTTCAAACTCATCCGCTATTTTATATACTCGCCCATAGTCTAGCTCATCATTTATAGCAAAAATATGAGGTAATTCTTGGGTTTCATTTACAGCAGCATAGGAAAGATTGGTTTGATTATTTTGAGTAGCATACCATTCTGCATCCAAAAAAGTTTGTCGGATTAAGGCAATACTTCCCATTAAGGAAGAAGGATTTTTTTGCCTTGAAATTCCTTTACTAAAAGAAAAATGATCTGCAGCTTGTGGTAGAATAATGTTTTCTTGATCATTTTTTTCGGATAAGAGTACCAAGCACCCAGTCCCTCTAAGTATCCCGTCTTGAATATGTGAAAGCACAGTTCCAAATCCATTGTTAAGGTAACTGCTAGCGGCTTTTTTGTTGGAAACAAATTCAGTGCTTGCATCTATTTCAGGATGAATGGCTTCATTCCAATGGTAAGCGCCAGCTTTATTACTTTCGTACTGTGGGCGATAATTGTATTGTCCTCTTTTTGCTTTTGCTAATCCGTAATCAGCATACAAATCAATAAAAGAAGGGTAGATATAATCACCATCTAGGTTATGAATAATTGCTTCTTTTGGGATATTCAAATTGCTATCCACAGCAATAATTGTATTTCCTTGAATGATAAGTGTAGCGTTTTTCAACTCATTGCTAGGACTTAAAACAATATGGGCATTGGTAAAAGCATGGATAGGTTCAAAATTTTGAGCTACTCCATTAATAGGAAAAGTTTCTTGCCCTAAAAGGGAGTAGAAACTAAAGATAGCAAAAAGGATAGTAAATCGTAATCTCATTTGTGTAGAATGTAATAATAAAGCCGTGAAAGTACCACAATTTTACGAGATATTCGTTTCTTTGCTAGCACTAACCAAAAACAGATATTATGTCAACAGGTCTTTTGCACTTGCATCACTATTTACCATTTCTATTTTTTATTGTTTTGATTGTTTCAATAGTGCGTGCAGGGTTATATAAAATACCAAATGTTAAGAAAGATATTTTTCTTACTCTAACTTTAATCTTTGCACACATACAATTATTATTAGGATTGGTTTTGTTAGTTGATTTCATTTCAGTAGCAGGAATTCACATGGGAGAAGCAGCAAACAGGTTTGTAACGGTTGAACACCCATTAATGATGATAATTGCTGTTGTACTAATCACCATTGGGAAAGTAAAAGCGAAAAAAGCAACTGATAATACAAAAGGAAATAAAATCGTATTTACTTATTTTATGATAGCCTTAGTACTTATCGCATTAAGAACTCCTTGGGAGAAATTATTTTAAAAAACTAAAATTGGAAAAAGCAATACTTATAGGGTTAATTACTCCTGATGTTACGCAAGAACAAGCGTACGAATACTTGGATGAACTTGCGTTTTTAGCAGATACGGCAGGCGTAGAGCCTGTTCGTAATTTTACGCAAAAATTACCTCAACCTGATAGTAAAACCTTTTTAGGAAAAGGGAAAATTGAAGAAGTACGCCTTTATGCTGAAGAGGAAGAAATCAAGCTTATTATTTTTGATGATGATTTAAGTCCTTCACAAATAAGAAATATTGAGAAAGTTTTTGGAGAAGAAACAAAAATACTAGATAGAAGTAATTTGATACTGGATATTTTTGCGAGCCGTGCCCAAACTGCACAAGCACGAACACAAGTGGAATTAGCACAATACCAATATTTATTACCAAGATTAACAAGAATGTGGACTCACCTTGAAAGACAAAAAGGGGGGATTGGAATGAGAGGTCCTGGGGAAACACAAATTGAAACCGATAGAAGAATTATTAAAGATAAAATTGCATTATTAAAAAAGAAGTTAGAGAAAATTGATAAGCAAAGTTTTACCCGTAGGAAAGGGAGGCAGGATATGATACGAGTTGCTTTGGTGGGTTATACCAATGCAGGGAAATCTACCTTAATGAATACCTTGGCAAAGTCAGATATTTTTGCAGAAAATAAATTATTTGCAACCTTAGATACTACTGTTAGGAAAGTTGTAATTGGGAATTTACCTTTTTTGTTAACTGATACGGTTGGGTTTATTCGTAAACTTCCTCATCAGTTGGTGGAAAGTTTTAAATCTACTTTGGATGAGGTGCGTGAAGCGGATTTCTTAGTGCATGTGGTGGATATTGCAAATCCTAAATTTGAAGACCAAATAGAGGTAGTAAACAAAACCATTATTGAAATTGGGGTAACGGACAAGCCTATGCTAATTGTCTTCAATAAAATTGATGCCTATACTTTTACGCCAAAAGAGGAAGATGATTTAACACCAATATTACCTGAAAATATATCCTTGGAAGAATTGAAAAAAACTTGGATGGCAAAATTAGATGGAGAGAGTATGTTTATTTCTGCCTTAAATAAAACTCATTTTGATGAGTTGAAAGATGTACTATATGCTAAAATTAAACAATTGCATGAGGTGAGGTATCCTTACAATAACTTTTTGTATTAAGCAAAACTCTGCAAGTCGGAGAGCTTTTTGTAATGTCCGTTTTGAGCAATCAATTCTTGGTGTGTTCCTCTTTCAATAATACAGCCTTTTTCTAAAACTAGAATTTCATCTGCATTTTGTATGGTGGATAATCTGTGTGCGATTACCAATGAAGTACGGGAGTGCATTAATTTATCTAGCGCTTCTTGTACTAAGCGTTCGGATTCAGTGTCTAAGGCTGAGGTGGCCTCATCTAAAATTAATATTTCAGGGTTTTTCAGGATTGCTCTTGCAATGCTTAATCTCTGCTTTTGTCCTCCTGAAAGTTTATTTCCTCTATCGCCAATATTGGTGTGGTAGCCTTTTTCTGTTTCCTGAATAAACTCATGTGCATTAGCAATTTTTGCTGCCTCTATTACTTCTTGCTCGCTTGCGTTAATGTTTCCTAAACGGATATTATTAAAGATAGTATCGTTAAATAAGATAGATTCTTGACTTACAATTCCCATTAAGGCACGCAAATCATGTAAAGCGATTTCTTTTATATTGTTATTGTCAATAAGGATTTCTCCTTGCTTGATGTCATAAAATCTTGCCAATAAATCAGCCAAAGTTGATTTCCCACTTCCTGATTGCCCAACTAAAGCAATCATTTTTCCTTTGCTAATGCTGAAGTTAATATCCTTTAATACTTCTTGTTTTTCGTAAGAAAAAGTAAGGTTATTAAATTCAATCTGATTGTTTAATAATTTGATTGCTTTCGGATTTTCAATATCAATAATTTCATTTTCTGTATCCAGTATTTCATAGATTCTCTGTGCTGAAGCACTTCCTTTTTGTATAAGGTAATAGGAAGTAGTTAAGGATTTTGCAGGAGGGATAATTTGTGAAAAGATAAGAATGTAGCCAATAAATTCTTGTGCATTTAGTCCGCCATCAGCATTTAACACAAGCTGGCCCCCAAACCACATAACAACTACCATAACTATGGTGCTTAAAAACTCACTCATTGGGGAAGAAAGGTCTTTTTTCCTAAGTAGTTTTGTCATGATGCTTTTATAGTCAGTACTTTCTTTTTCAAAGTTTTTATTGATGTGATTTTCAGCATTAAATCCTTTTATAATTCTGAGCCCTGATATATTTTCATCAATGATGGAAAGTAAATCTCCCATTTTATTTTGCCCTCTGTCAGATGATTTCTTTAATGACCTACCAATAACACCAATGATAATTCCTGTAACAGGTAATAGTAAAATAACAAAGGTGGTAAGTTGTGGGCTGATGAAAATAAGTGTTGCTAAATAGACAATTATGTTCAGTGGGTCTTTAAACAACATTTCCAAGGAACTCATAATTGACCATTCAATTTCCACTAAATCAGATGTCATTCGAGCAGTAATATCTCCTTTTCGTTTTTCAGTAAAAAAGGGAAG
>Ga0257120_1002404_pt1 | contig 11270 bp, 10 predicted proteins | sample SI106_10metaG_FD_190153 | JGI IMG/M metagenome (GOLD analysis project Ga0257120, IMG submission 190153) | Marine microbial communities from Saanich Inlet, British Columbia, Canada - SI106_10 | ecosystem: Environmental > Aquatic > Marine > Inlet | place: Canada: British Columbia | collected... | reverse complement strand
AACCCGGCAAGCAAGACTAACAAATGGCACTGTCAGAGCAAACTAGCTTGAATAGGACATGGCTGCTTTGTAGCATTTTTGGATGACAAAACGTTCTCCTTTTAGCTGCTTTAAAACCAGTGTAAAACGCAGAGCAATACTGCACCATCTTGCTCAGGCCCGTGGACCGTGGGCCGGGAACCAAGAACCACGGCTCTATCGGACAACAGAGCACGCACCGTCGACCTGCCCATGGCGTTGCCTGAGCCTCATCTGCGTTTGTTAGTTTTGCTCGGGCCGCGGTCCGTGGACCAACGGCAGAGGGGTTACTGTACCAAATCCATTCGGTTGAGCCGCAGGACCGAGGACCATGGACCCCAGATCACGGGCCCCGCGTCTCGGACCACGGGCCTTTAGTGGTAGCGTGATGGATCCATTTAGGGACAACTTTGTTTGGGGTGCCTAACTGAAGAAGCAGACATTGCTTTAGCCAAGCACTTACGGCTGCTATGCAGGGCAAAGCACCAATTCGCCGCGCCTGCGCCGATGTCTGCTTCTGGCGGATCGCGGTTGTAGAAGACAGCGGAAAATTCAACCTTGCAAGGAAAACGATCTAGGGAAGTATGCGCCCGCAAGCTAGGGACAGCGTAAAACGTTATCTCATCTAAGAACTCTGCCGACTTCTATATGGCCCATCCGAAAATTATTCGGTGATACGCCAGTTTTGGATTTAAAAAACCGAGTGAAATGACCTTGAGCAGAAAAACCCAGCATTTCAGAGATTTCTGCGATTGAAATCTCTGGGTTACTGAGCAGACCGGCGGCCCGTTCGCAGCACAGCGTGTCGATATATGTTCTAGGGCTAAGTCCCATACACAATCGAAACCGTGAATAGAATTGCGAGCGAGACAGTCCGACGTTTTTGGCGACTTCACTTAGATCTATTTCTTTTGAAGGCTCTTCTCGAAAGATCTTTATTGCTTTGCGGACGCGGGGATCGCTTGCGAAATTCCGCTGAGAACTTGCATCCGAGATAGCATCTGTTTTCGAACACTGAAGGACTGAAAAGACCAATTCGCGCAACAAGGGGTCAAAATGATCTTCATCGGTGTGAAAGTCGGCCATTTGATCCGCTAGATACCGAGCTTGACTGTGCAATTCAGGACTGACCTCGGCTGCCACCTGATGAAAGGGCAATTTGTGGAAGCCAGCTACAATTTGATTGCCTTGCTCACCAAACCACAGCGGGTCTATGTAGAGCGCCAACAAGATTGTGGGTTCGATGCCGATCTCTCTGTCATTGGAGTGGACGATCCATGGATTGACCAACACCATTTGACGATCCGTCATTGGGGTGGTTTGTCCATCAACCAGGAAGCTTGTGTCTGCTCCGGAAATTTTGATCAACGCATGAACCTGAGAATGAGCATGATCCTGAACGGATTCCGTTGCGGACAAAAGAGCAACCCGCCCAAATGCGCCAACAGCGATTCCTAGTGCATCGGCCAAGCTGTCTCCCTTCTGCAGCGCGCTCAACAAGATCGGACAAAAAGGTAACTATCACCTGAGGGCGGCGAAAGCTACCCCAAGCCCAGATGTCCACCCCGACATAGCCCATTCATGATCTCGCCCACCAAAATAATCGGACAAAAAGGTAAATTGCGATTTGGTGAGCCAAAGACCAACCTGATCTGATCCCTTAGTTTCGTTCCAACAGAACAGTGTTGCGACACGCGAAAGCTAGGGGAATCTATCGTGGTGAAACTGCCAGAATTTTTGAAAACAGACTGCTATGTCGGTGGCAAATGGGTGGATGCATCCTCGGACAAGCGTCTGGACGTAACCGACCCCGCGACGGGCGATGTATTGGCCTCAGTTCCGCGCATGGGCGCGGAAGAAACGGACGCGGCGATTGCAGCGGCGCATGCCGCATTTCCTGACTGGAGCAGCCGAACTGCTGCCGAACGCGCATTGGTGCTTCAAAAATGGGCTTCATTAGTGCGCGCGCATGCGGATGATCTGGCCCGGCTGATGACGCAGGAACAGGGCAAGCCGTTTGCAGAATCCCTTGGGGAAATCGAGTACGCTGCTAGTTTCCTAAGCTGGTTTGCCGAAGAGGGCCGTAGGCTTTATGGCGATGTCATCCCGCCCCACCGCAATGACGCCCGCATATTGGTGACCCGCAACCCTCTTGGTGTAGTCGGTGGCATCACGCCTTGGAATTTCCCAGTGGCCATGGTCACGCGAAAAGCGGCACCCGCACTGGCCGCCGGTAATTGTATGGTCTTGAAACCTGCCGAAGCAACACCGCTCTCTGCCCTTGCGGTTGCTGCATTGGGTGAAATGGCAGGGCTGCCAGCAGGTGTCTTTAATGTGGTGACAGGCGCGCGCGAAGATGCTCCCGCAATCGGAAAGGCATTGGTTGATAGTCCGTTGGTGCGCAAGATTGGGTTCACTGGATCTACAGCCGTAGGCAAGCAACTGATGCGTGACTGCGCCGGCGACCTGACAAAAATCAGCCTAGAGCTTGGCGGCAACGCCGCCTTCATCGTCTTTGACGACGCGGACATTGAGGCCGCGTTGGACGGCATTCAAGTCTGCAAATTCCGAAATTCGGGTCAGACCTGCATCGCCGCAAACCGCATTCTTGTGCAGGAGAGCATTCACGACAAATTCGTGGCTGCCCTAAGCGCGCGCGCCAGGCAAATCCAAGTCGGCCATGGGCTTGAGAAAGCAACAGAAATGGGCCCCTTGATCGACGAAAGGGGCTTGGAAAAAGTTGAACGCCTTGTCGCTGATGCAACTGACAAAGGTGCGAAGATTCACCTGGGCGGCAAGCGACACGAGGCTGGTGGGACCTATTTCCAGCCAACTGTGATGACGGGCGTTTCGACGGAAATGGATCTGGCCCACGAAGAGTTATTTGGCCCTGTCGCGGCAATCTCGACGTTCCGCGATGAACAAGACGCCATATCGATGGCAAACGATACGCCCTATGGCCTTGCTGGCTATTTCTATAGCCGGGATGTTGGTCGGATCTTTCGCGTCGCTGACGCGCTTGAGGTCGGTATCGTCGGCGTAAACACCGGTCTCATTTCAACCGAAGTCGCCCCCTTTGGTGGCGTCAAGGAATCCGGCATCGGCCGTGAGGGATCAAAGTATGGCATCGATGATTGGACCGAACTTAAATACATCTGCCTCGCAGGTTTGGGGGCAGCAGCATGATCGTCGAAGAACGCATTTACACCCTGCATATCGGGCAGGTTCCTACATATCTCAAGCTCTATGAAGCAGAAGGGCTTGCCGTACAGACACGTATTCTGGGCAACCTTCTTGGTTATTATCAGGTCGAATTTGGCCCTCAAAATCAAATCGTGCACATGTGGTCCTACACTGATCTTGCGGACCGAACCACGCGGCGCAAGGCGCTAGTCGGCGATCCTGACTGGCAGGCCTACGTCAAGAAAATCCGCCCGCTCGTGCGCTATCAGGAAAACAAATTGCTGATCCCCGCGCCCTTCATGCAGTCAAAATCTTAGAATTTTAAGGAGAGTTACAGATGAAAATTCATTTGTTCGAAGACAATATTGCGGCTGGGCAGGAGGTCACGTTTTCAGATACCGTTGCGCGGGCGATTTATGTGACTGCTGGCAAAATCTCGACCGATGGACAGGACATTGCCTGTGACGACGGACTTGTTGCTGATGGGCCGGTAACGCTTGTTGCAGGACCAGAAGGCGCATCGTTGTGGCGTTGGGATTTGTCGGACACAGACCAACAGGCGTCCACGCATAGGGTTGCCCACAAGCTGTCAGGGTCAGTTCCTGACGCTTTGGCGATTTCTGAAAGCTTTCTGCGGCTCGATAGCGTGGCGTTCCCGCCCGCCGGAACAGCCATGTTGCATACGCATCAGGGGCCTGGCATTCGCTGCCTTCGTGAAGGCCACGTCCGGATTGATACCGAAGGGTCGTCAACCGCTTATGGCCCCGGTGGTGCGTGGTTTGAGGGCGGGCCTGAGCCGGTTTTCTTGCAAGCCGTTGAGGACATCCCAAGCCGTTTCATTCGCGCCATGGTGCTGCCAAAAACGCTGCTTGGAAAATCATCTATCCACTATGTGAATGAAGAAGACCGCGCAAAACCCAAGTCGCAATCCTATCGCAACTTTGGTGAGATCGAGCTGACATTGTGAACATCTCGCATCAAGATATCGCTCTGACGGGCGCACAGAGTTTGGTTGAATGTCTGCGCCAGCAGAACGTGAAGCACGCGTTTCTTGTTCCGGGTGAAAGCTATCTGTCGGTGCTCGATGCCCTAACAGATGCGCCTGAAATCAAACTAACGGTTTGCCGCCAGGAAGGTGGTGCGGCGATGATGGCTGCGGCTTCCGGTAAGTTAACCGGGCGACCCGGCATTTGCATGGTGACGCGCGGGCCGGGGGCGACAAATGCGTCGGCCGGTTTGCATATTGCCCGTCAGGACGCGACCCCAATGATCCTGTTTATTGGTCAAGTGGCCCGTGACATGCGCGAGCGCGAAGCGTTTCAGGAAATCGACTATCGCCGGATGTTTGGTCAGGTCGCCAAGTGGGTGGCAGAGGTTGATAGCCCGAACCGTATGGCAGAAATGGTGTCGCGCGCCTTTCACGTGGCTTTGTCGGGACGTCCTGGACCCGTGGTGCTGGCCTTACCAGAAGATATGCTGGCCGAACTCGCAACATCCTCAGTGCCGAATTTGGGGGCCGCGAAGCCACCGCGCGCAACAATAACTGCGCATGATGCTGACCAGTTTTTGAATAGGCTCGCGACAGCAACAGCCCCGCTTATCATAGTCGGTGGGGGTGTGTGGTCAGACAAGGCACGCCTCGATTTGGAAGCCTTCGCTGAAAAATGGGCCGTACCCGTCGCTGCGTCCTTTCGGTGTCAGGACTACTTTGACAACGAGCACCCCTGTTATGCTGGCGATTCAGGCATCGGCATCAACCCAAAGCTGGCCGCTCGGATCAGAAACGCGGATGTCTTGATATTGCTTGGCACACGTTTCAGCGAAATGGAATCCAGTGGATATTCGTTGGTTGGCATTCCGAAGTGCGCTCAGCATCTTATTCATGTGTACCCTGAACCAGATGAGATTGGCCGCGTCTACAAACCGCAGCTTGGTATTGCAGCCCCTCCTGATGAGGTCATTGCATCGCTGTTGCGCTGTGCAGGTCCAGACACTGACGTGAGCGACCGACAGGTAGCCGTTGCTGAATGCAATGCGGATTACCGTGCTTGGTCGACCTTGCCCAAGGGGCGCGGTGATTTGGCCATGTCAGAGGTCATGAGCCATCTAGAGGGGGCGCTTGTAAAAGATGCGATCGTGACCAACGGTGCCGGAAACTACACCGTTTGGGTGCACCGGTTTCACAGACATCGCCGCTATGTCACGCAGCTTGCGCCAATTTCGGGATCTATGGGATATGGGCTACCGGCAGCTGTTGCTGCGGCGCGTGTCATGCCTGATCGGCAAGTGATCTGTTTTGCCGGTGACGGGTGTTTTCTAATGCACGGTCAGGAACTTGCGACCGCCGTGCAGTACAATGCAAATCTGACGGTGATTGTGGTGAATAACGGGATGTATGGCACCATTCGCATGCATCAGGAACGGCACTATCCGGGTCGAGTAAGCGCGACTGATCTGGTCAATCCTGATTTTGCGGCATTTGCCCAATCTTACGGATGTCACGGTGAAACGGTAACCAAGACCGATCAGTTTGCGGGTGCGTGGGAACGAGCCTGCGCCCATGAAGGGCCAAGTCTGATCGAGCTGCAGATGGATCCTGAGCTGATCACGCCCACACAGACAATAGAAGACATTAGGCGGGCGGCGCAGTCGACATAGGCGTAATGCCAGAAATTTCGGGAGTAAAATCAATGGATCATCAAGAAGTTGTAATCGTGACGGGCGGATCAATGGGTATCGGGCGCGCCATTGCGGATCGATTTGCCAGGGACGGGGCTGCGGTCGTGATTGCGGATGTTGCAGGTGCCGAAACGGCGGCTGCTGAGATAATGGCAACTGGTGCCAAGGCCATTGGCGTGACTTGTGACATCTCAGACCCTGCCTCATGTGAAGCGATGGCTGCAGCTGCGGTGCATGCCTTTGGTCGGATCGACACGCTGGTAAACAATGCGGGGCTTTATTCCACGCTGAAACTCACCGAGTTTTCCAAGATCACGCCTGATGAGTGGCAACAGGTTCTGAATGTGAATGTGATGGGCCAAGCCTTGGTGACTGCTGCCGTTTTACCCACCATGCAGGCGCAAGGTGCAGGCTCGATTGTGAACATGTCATCAGGGACACCCTTCAAAGGCGTGCCCTATCTGCTGCACTATGTTGCCAGCAAAGGTGCCATCAACGCGATGACAAAAGCTTTGGCCAAAGAGATTGGCGCAGATGGCATTCGGGTCAATGGGGTCGCGCCCGGTTTCACAATGTCGGACGGGGTCAAAGCAAACCCACATCAAATCGAGAAGCTGCAGGAAATTTCGCTGAAATCGCGCGTTATCGCCCGCGATCAACTGCCCGAAGATGTTGTCGGCGCAGTGGTTTTCCTCGCTTCAAACGAAGCCGCATTCATGACTGGCCAAACGCTTGTCGTCGATGGCGGTGCTTACTTTCACTAGAACTTTCTATCAACAAAACCGGGAGGATACGACATGGAAAGACGTACATTTTTGAAAACAACAACACTGGCTGCTGCCGCTTTGGCAACACCTGGGTTGGTTCGGGCACAATCAGCGAAAACGCTGAGGATCGGCACGATCACACCGGGCAGCCATTTCTGGACCCAGACAATGGACCGAGTTGGTACATCACTTGCTGAAAAAAGTGGCGGGATGTTCGAAACCCAAGTGTTCCCATCAGGGCAGCTTGGCAACGAAGCGACAATGATCCAGCAGATCCAGGCTGGTGGCCTGGAGATGGGATTCCTGACGGTCGCCGAATTCTCTAACCGCATCGACGATATGGGTGCGCTGTTTGCGCCCTACCTTGTGCCAGACGTCACCCATGCCTCAAAGCTTCTGACAGGTGCCACCGCAACAGGTATGCTTGATCAGTTCTCGAGCTTGGGCATGAAAGGCCTCGGTTTTGGTCTAGGCGGCATGCGTCACCTGATCTCACGTGATGAGGCACAAACATCCGCAGACCTTTCGGGCCGTAAATACCGGATTACACCCTTTGCAGCCTTGCGTGACTTTTACGAACTGATGGGTGTCGCTCCAACTCCGGTGCCTTTACCGGGATTGTTTGACGCTTTGGCAAATGGCCAAGTCGATGGTGCAGATATCGATCTTGAACTGGCTTGGAAATTGAAGCTGTATGATCAGGCTCCGAACCTCAAGACCACAAGCCAGATGATGTTCCCCGTCGTCGCCGTCGTATCGGGTCGGTATTGGGCCGCTCTGAGCGATGAGGAAAAGATGATGTTGTCGGAAACCGTTTCGGAGCAGATCGATTGGCTTTTTAGTCAGTACATTGAGTTTGAACCCAAGTGGCTTGATGATCTTAAGGGCACGGGAATGAACGTCACAACGGCTGAACCCGCGTTCTTTGGAGATACCCTGAGCGAATGGGCAGGTATCTGGGAGCCGAAAGCACCATCCATCATTGGTCTGCGCGAAGAAGCCGCAGCTTTGATGTAAAGAGCAAGAACCGCCTGTATTTCAAAAACAGGCGGTTCATTCGGATTATAAGGGGCAGTAATTATGAACTCTATCGTCAAATTGTCGGCCCAGATAACCAGAATAGAAGCCACCGCATTAAAGGTGTTGGTGGCGTCAGTATTGCTTTTGATGGTTGTCAACGTCGCAGCACGTGCATTGAATTCGTCTTTGTATTGGGCGGACGAGCTTGCGATCAATTTGATGGTCATCTTCGCCTTTATCGGGTCCAGCCTAATGTTTGCGCAAAGACGAAACTTTGCTGTCACGCTTGTGTCCGATGCGGTTTCCGAAAAGAACCGCCGCCGCATGTCGATCTTCGTTCAATGCGTGAATGTGCTGTTTGCTCTGTTTCTAGCGTATGCCACCTGGCTTTGGTTTGACCCGCTGACCCTAGCAAGGAATGGTTTTCAATTGCAGGGCTTTTTTGAAGAAACCTACAACAGCATCTACCAAGAGGTCACCAACACCATCGGCGTACGCCGAGTGTGGTTTTTCCTTGTGATGCCGCTTTTCGCCTTCACATTATTAGTTCACAGCGCGGCCTGTCTCATTCAGGACATACGTGCCGAAACCACGTTAGGCACACCAAAATGATCACCGCCATTGTCTTTGTCGTATTGCTGTTTGTTGGTGCGCCAATCGGGGTTGTTCTGGCCGTCTCTGCCGCCGCCTATCTGATTGATGCGGGCAACACTGCCTTGATCGGATCCTACGCGCTTCAATTGATGTCAGGCATCGGTAAGTACGGACTGCTGGCAATCCCTCTGTTCATGCTCGTTGGAGAAATGATGAACGGAGGCGGTATCACTATTCGGCTGGTTGGCATGGCCCGCGCTATTGTCGGGACCATGAAGGGTGGCCTAGTTTATGTGAATATCCTTGCAAACATGATGATGGCGTCGATCCTGGGGTCGGCTACAGCGCAAATTGCGATCATGTCAAAGGTCATGGTGCCCGAAATGGAACGCGAAGGTTATTCAAAGACTTTCGCCGTGGCCACGACAACGGCTGCCGGGCTCTTGTCGCCTGTTATTCCCCCTTCCATGATGTTTGTAGTCTATGGGGTGCTCGCTCAAATTTCCATTGGTGATCTTTTCATTGCTGGCATCATTCCGGGGTTGATGATGGCTGGTGGGTTCATGGTTGTAATCTTCATTATGGGGTTGATCAATCCGTTTCCCGAGGCCCCTCGATTGTCACGGGGTGAGCGCATCGCACTGCTTCGCGATGGCTTGATAACGCTGGTCATTCCGGCGTCGATTATTGGCAGCATTACACTGGGATTGGCGACGCCAACCGAATCTGCGGCTATTGCTGCTGTCATGGCCTATCTGATCGGCAAGTTCGTGACACGCGAACTGGTTGAGCGGGACATCCCGCAAATGCTGCTGACAGCAGGGTCTAATGCCGCACTTGTGCTGTTCATGGTGGCCACGGCAAATGTCTTTAGCTGGATATTGATCTATAGTCAGATCCCGCAAAGCTTGGCCGCTTGGATTGTCTTCATTGCTGACAACCCTATCCTCTTCTTGTTGCTGCTGAACATAATCATGCTGCTGGTTGGAATGGTGATTGATGGCATTCCTGCGCTAATTATGGTCGTCCCGATTGTGCTGCCGGTGGCGACATCGGTTTACGGGATCGATCCTTATCATCTGGGGATTGTCCTGTGTCTGAACCTGACCTTGGGCCTTGTCACGCCGCCCGTAGGTGTCGCGCTTTACGTCGCCGCAACGGTGTCAAATGTAAAAGCCGGAGCGATCTTTAAATCGGCTCTGCCTTTTGTGGCTATTGCCGCTGTGGTCGTGGTTCTGATCAGCGTGTTTCCGGCATTGATCATCCGCTGAGCAATCAAAAATTATAAAAAATTAGTCACAAATGGGACATCAAAAGACATGACATTCACACCACATGGCAAACATCTGATCGCTGGAAACTGGGTTGGGGGAGATAGCAAATTCACCTCGGAACCCGCACATGGCTCTGCATATGAATTCTCAGTCGGAACGCCTGATCACATAGATCAAGCCGTCACTGCCGCTGAAGAGGCTTTTTGGTCATTTGGGTATTCCAGTCGTAAAGACCGCGCTGCATTTTTGAACGCAATTGCCGATGAGATTGAGGCGCGCGGCGACGCGATCACCGAGATAGGCACGCAAGAGACCTGCCTGCCAAAGGCGCGCCTGCAAGGGGAACGTGGTCGCACAACAGGCCAGTTGCGTCTTTTTGCGGATCACATTCTGGAAGGGGACTACCTAGATCGCCGACATGACGAAGCAATGCCGGAACGTGCGCCATTGCCGCGCTCAGATCTGAAAATGATTGGGCGGCCTATCGGCCCTGTCGCAGTGTTTGGCGCGTCCAATTTTCCACTCGCATTTTCGACTGCTGGCGGCGACACGGCTGCTGCTTTGGCGGCGGGGTGTCCGGTGGTTGTCAAAGGCCATTCAGGCCATCCCGGCACCGGCGAGATTGTCGCAGAAGCGATCCAAGCAGCAATCGTTAAATGTGACATGCACCCCGGCGTTTTTTCATTAGTGCACGGTGGCAATCTTGAGGTCGGGCAAGCCTTGGTGCAGCATTCACTGATTAAAGCGGTCGGCTTTACAGGATCATTGGGCGGGGGTCGTGCCTTGTTTGACCTTTGCGCGCGGCGAGCTGAACCCATCCCCTTCTTTGGCGAACTTGGCTCAATCAACCCGATGTTTATTCTTCCCGCTGCGGCTAAGGCACGAGGGGCTGACATTGGTACAGGGTGGGCAGGTTCCCTGACGATGGGGGCGGGCCAGTTTTGTACAAATCCTGGTATTGTTGTGATCCTGAAAGATCAGGCCGACGCGTTTGCCACAGCCGCAGCCAAAGCGCTGGAAAAGACGGCTGCGCAAACGATGCTGACGGATGGGATCGCATCAGCATTTCGAAAAGGACAATCGCGCATCGCAGCCAGCAGCGGCGTTCAGGCCGTACTGACGACAACTTGTGATGGGCGCGATGCCACACCTTTCCTCTATCAAACGACCGCCGCACAATGGTTGACCAATAAGGACTTGGGTGAAGAAATATTCGGCCCGCTTGGTCTGATCGTCCTCGCCGACGATGTACAGCAAATGCGCAGTGTGGCACATGCACTGCAAGGCCAGCTGACATGTACGCTACAAATGGATGCCTCCGACAAAGACGCCGCTAAATCCCTGATGCCGATTTTGGAACGTAAGGCCGGACGCATTTTGGCCAATGGCTTCCCTACAGGCGTCGAGGTCAGCGAGGCGATGGTTCATGGTGGACCTTATCCGGCCTCTACCAACTTCGGAGCGACGTCTGTCGGAACCATGTCGATCAGGCGTTTCATCAGGCCTGTTTGTTACCAAGATATTCCTCTTGGGCTTTTGCCCGACTGATTTGATGGTGCTGTCAGATTAAACTAACTTGAAGCGGGCAGGGCTGCTTTGTAGCATCTATGGATGACAAAACAGTCTCCTTTTCGCTAGTTTAAAACCAGTCCAGACATCATCCGACTTGCAGTAATGCTGTATGTCCGTTTCCCGCTTTCGCTCCGTAATGTGGAGGACCTTCTTCATGAACGGG
>Ga0257120_1002400_pt1 | contig 11281 bp, 8 predicted proteins | sample SI106_10metaG_FD_190153 | JGI IMG/M metagenome (GOLD analysis project Ga0257120, IMG submission 190153) | Marine microbial communities from Saanich Inlet, British Columbia, Canada - SI106_10 | ecosystem: Environmental > Aquatic > Marine > Inlet | place: Canada: British Columbia | collected... | reverse complement strand
GTAAAAAACAATGGGATAAAAGCTTAAAAGCACTTGGGAAATTAGGCTTTACTAAGGCTACAAAAACCGATGCAGGAGTAACTATAAATCTTGTAGAGTAAACCATACAAACGCACAAAAAAAGCAGTTGCAAAAATTACAACTGCTTTTTTTAAGCTTAAATTTATTGCTGTTTTCACCTAAACTCTTCCGGATCACAAAAACGGCAAGGCTCCGTCCGCTCTTTATGATGAAAGGGAATGTCTGTATTAAAAATTTGCTGTAACAGCGTTTTAAACTCCAATTCAAATTCGCTTAAGAGTTCTGCATTTAATTGTGTTGTAAGTATTTTGCCCGCCTTAAAACCGGCAGGAATAAAACCGTTTTTGAGTACTCTAAAGCTCACAATACCAGTTTCCAATTCTTTTTGAGCAGGATGCATTTTATGATACAAATAAGCATAAAGGTACAATTGAAATCCCTTCAAGAAATTTTTATCCCAAACGAGCAATTCAAAATCATCTGTTTGAAGCTCATTCTTATTTACCAAGCCTGTTTTGTAATCCGTAATTCTAAGACTTCCGTTAAACGTGTCTATTCTATCTGCATTTCCGTTTAAATTAATTGGAAAATCAATTCCATCAATAACAATCTCGGCTTTAAGATCTTTCTCTAAGCCCTTTATATGAATTTCGTTTGCCTCAAGCAATTTCATTTCATCTTTAAGAAATGCCTGTAAAAATTGCTCGGCTACGGTATACACCAATAAATTTTTTCCCTTATCGAAAACTCCTTTTTTAAACTCTTCTGTAAATAGCTCCTTAAGTTTAGACGGTATTAGTGGCAGCATTGCCTTTACATCTGCTTTTTTAATGAGCTGATTTAAATAGGGTTTGTAAAAATCTTCTAAAGAACGGTGCACAACTGTACCCAAAGTATTGGCTGCTATGGTTTCTTCTACAACATCAGGGTCTCTAATTTTGAGTACTTTTTCGTAGTAAAACTGTAAAGGGCAGTTTTTATAACTATTTAAAGATGAGGGAGAAAAACCTCTTCCAGTTGCTATTTCACGAAGTCGCTTTTGTATGTTTGCATCTTTAACAATCGATAACTCTTTGGGAACTATTTTTTGAAGTGAATGTGATAAAATCTCTTTAGAAAAGCTTATTTCATTCGGATACTTAAATTTAAGTTCATTTTCTAGTTGTGCTATAAAACGACTTTGTTCTCCCGAGCCCATTGCATCGGTTTGGGTATTGTAAACCAAGGTAAAAGATTTACACCTTTGTGCTAATCGATAAAAGTGGTAGGCAAAAATGGCGTCTTTATCTAAATAGGTAGGCAAGCCAACTTCTTTTCTAATGTCAAAGGGAATAAAAGAATTGTCACTTTTTCCTTCTGGTAAAAAACCTTCGTTAGCCGAGAGTAAAATTACGTGCTCAAAATCGAGGTTGCGTGTTTCTAGCATGCCCATAAGTTGTAAGCCCGAAAGTGGTTCGCCAAAAAAAGACAAACTATCGAGTTTAGCGCTTTGCTGAAAGAGCTGATGTAGGGTTTTAAGCTCCTTTATAAAACCGTATTTATCTTGTAAGTTTTTAATTTGATGAAACAGTTTGGCAAAAACAAACAATTGTTCCAAATCCAGAGAGTCTTGTCTTCCTTGTGCAATAATTTTATCTTTTATCAATTCTATTAGTGTCAAAGCGTCGTCTATAATTCCAAAAGGGTTGGAGCTTTTGTAGTTTAACAAAGCTTCAATCCAAGGCAAAACAGGTTTTGGGCAATAGCTTAGTACACGATCTTTAGAAGGAAAGGAATGATTTAATTTTTGAATTTGTTGCTTTAACTCGAGCAAAAGATCAGCATATCCGGAGCTTTGAAAAGCGGGATGTTGCCATATTTTAAATAAATCTCTGAAATAGAATTTCTCAGTTGCACCACTTAACTTTTCTCGATTGATATGTAGTTGGAAAAAGGCATCAAAAAAGGCATACATATGTAAGTTCCGCAAAGAATTTCCCATGGTGATGTTTAACTTATCTACCGTATTTGGAAGGAATTCTAAAACAGGGAGCAGTAAATTTTCATCTGCTAAAACTAAAGCGAGATCTTTTAATTCTTGCTGTTTATCTTGGTGTTTTGTTATTAAAGAAGCTGCCAACTGAGCTTGTGCAACTCCCTTAGGAACTCCAAATACTTTTATTTCTTTTGGCTTAATTAAATCGCTACAAATCCAATTAAAAGGTCTGTTTTCAAACTCTGGCCATTGCTTGTGTTTGCGTAAGTATTTCCCCGCTTCATGTTTCGAATCGTTTAAATAGTAAGTGTCAACATCCCAAAAAACATCGGCTATTCCTTCCGAAATTAATGTTCTCATGATGTGCTCTTCGCAAGGGTTCATTGCATTAAACCCAACATAACATATAGATTCTTTACTTGGTTTCTTTTGCTCAATCCAATTTGATATAACATCCGAAGCCTTTCTGTAAGCCATTCCTTGGAAGGCTAAATGTTGTTGTTCTAACCTTTGGTTAAAATCGGTAAACAACAAACCCATTAGTTCCCAAAAACGCAAATAGTTTTTTACCATAGCACTTGGTTCGCCCTCTATGGGAGTCCATGCTTCAATTTTCTTGGCTTGGTGTAAGTAATCAAAAAGTTTTTCTGGTTTAGCTAAGCAGGCCGAAATATCGTTAAAATCGGTAAGTAACATTGGTGCCCATTTTAAAAAGGCTTCAAAAGACTCCTGCTCTTCTTTCGGAAATACATTTTGATAGGAAATATATAACTCAAAAAGAAGGCTGGTACGATCGAGAATATTAAATCCAGAAATCTCTTCGAGCCACTCTTCTATAGAATATATTTTAGGCATCCACAGCGGCACATCGCTCAAGTCTGCTAGGGCTTGTTTAAAAAAGGTCCCTGCCCTTTTGCTGGGTAAAACAATAGAGAGTTCTTCGAGTTTATCTTTTTTAGAAACGTATATGTTTTCTGCAATTTTATTGATGAACTTCTTCATTACCCTATTTCGTTTAATTCTATAGACACTTGGTTTACGTAGGCTAGCACACAAGATTTAACCCGATAGCCCATGTTGATAATATGCGCACGGTAGGCCAAAATTTGTTCTTCATGGGCTGGTAAAGGACTGCCTGTTTTGTAATCTATAATCACAATTCCTTCCGGAAGAAAAACCAATCTATCTGGACGAATAACTTTACCATCTTCTAGAAGAATGTCTTCTTCGTTTTTCACTTTTAAATCTGCAGCAAAAAACTTTTTCAACTCATCATGATTCAGTATTTTTTTAAGAAATGTACGCATTTCTTCTAGTTCACTGTTTAGTAACAATCCTTCTCGTATTGCTTTTTCCAAGGCAGTTTCTAAATCATTTTCAACCTTAATGTAAGATAAAATTTCATGAACTTTTCTTCCTTGATCTGCCCCTTTTTCAGGGTGATCAACTTCCCACATTTTTGGGGCTTGTCTACTAATTTTTAAAATCTTAGACAGGTCTTTTAGTGGCTCTGAAACTTTTAAATATTTATTCTCGAGTTTGGGTTTAGCTTCATGTTTTATTGGAGTTCCAAAGGTATAGCTAGTTTTATTTTCCTGCCAAACACCTTGTTCTTTCAAAAAATTATCGAAGTAAGTATTTAAATTACCTCCTTTAGATGAAGTAAGAATATACAAACGTGTTTTTGGCCTAGTAAGAGCTACATAAAGCATGTTCAAGTTGTCTAACATTACCTTAGATTTGTGCGCTGTATAAAGTGCTTTAAGCTGCTCTGTACTGGTTTTTAATTTATCGCTAATGGGAATTAATGAAGTAGGTAAATTTTGCAGCTCAGGTTCTTCAACTTCTACCCACGATTTTGCATTTTGTTCCGAAGTGGCATTCCAATTGGCATAGGGAAAAAGTACTACTGGAAACTCTAAGCCTTTAGATTTGTGAATGGTCATTACTTGCACGGCATCTATTCCTTCTGGTATGGCCACAGATAACTTATGCGCGGCTTCCTCCCAATAATTTAAAAATCCAAATAAATCCTGAGAATACTTGGTGCTGTAAGTCCAAAGCTCATCCATAAAAAACTGCATGTATATACGAGCTGTTTTTTCGAGTTTAAAGGATCTACTTATTTTATGGCAAATCTCTATTAAAGAAATAGAGCGCCATTTTAACATATCGTAGTCACTTACAATAGATGTAATAAACGCATTAAACACAGGTAAGGAAGCGCTACACAACCGGTCTAACTGCATGTGAATGTTATCAAGTGTCCACGAACAATGTTCATTTTCGTTTAAAAATTCTATGAGTTTAAACCGATACCTTGGGTGCATAGGCTCGTTAAGAAATTTCAAGAAATTAAGAACAAACTTTACCTCTGTAGACTGTTCAATCAAAAGAGATTCTGCAGAAATTACGGGCACATTTTCGTCGGACAGCATTTTTACAAGTAGTGTTCCCTTAGCTTTGGTTCGTGTAAGAATGCAAATATCTCCGTAATTAAAGCCCTCTTTTAAAAGTTGTTTAATATGAGCCAAACAACTTTCTTGTTGAAGTAGATCGTAATCTGAACCATAGTCAATGTACTCTATAGAAACATGACCTCCGGAGCCTCTTACTTGTTTGGAGTTAAGGTTCAAAAAAAGGTTTTTGTATTTTTGGTTTTCTATTTTGGGAGCAATGGATGAAAAGAATTGATTGTTAAACTCTACAAGTTCTTGTGACGAGCGGTAATTATGCTCCAGGGAGAGTGCTTGCATTTTATAGGCCGCTCCATTTAAGGGGTCTGCAGCTTTTAATTGCAGGTCTATAAACTGATCTACTTCCCCACCACGCCATCGGTATATTGCTTGTTTAGCATCTCCAACAATCATTGCCGAACCGGGTTTTTGTCCGTTTGCAATTGCATTTTCAATTAATGGAATTAAGTTTTTCCATTGCAACTCGGATGTGTCCTGAAACTCATCGATGAAGTAGTTTGCATACCGCTCACCTAATCGTTCGTATATAAAGTTACCCTCTTCATTTTGTAATACTTCGGCTATCTTTTTGTTGAATTCTCCAATCGGAATAATATTGTTCTGATCTTTAATAGACTGCATTTGCTTAGATATTTCGTGCAGCACTGCCATGGCGTATAAGTTGCTTGCGATTAAGCGAAAGTTTACATATTTGGGGTAGTCTTCTAAAGTCTTTAAAGCACCCTGAAGTTGTGGGCTGTATTTTTTCTGAATACGATCTATGTCCGCTAAAATGGAACTGGGTGCTTTTTTGGAATACCAGTTTGGCTTAGTTATATTCGTGCTGTTTGTTTTTGTTGGAATGTATTTTTCCCATTGCTTGGTTCGCAAATATTCAAAATACTTGCTAAGGCCGTTTTTACCACCTACGAGCCACTCTGGGTCTATACTCTTTTCCAAACAATCCTTACTAAAGTCATTCCCAATTAAAGACAGCTCAGCATCGAATTTATTTATATAATTCTGAATGGATTTCTTTATGGCGAAAAAGTCATCTAGGTTGAGTTCTTTTAAGTGATCACAATGCGCTTGACCGCTTTCCTTTAAAAGTTCTTCTGCAACTGTATAAAAGTCATTTTCTATAAGCCAACTTTTGTCGTCTGCTGTTTTATCTTTTATAAAACTAACCAGCAATTGCGTGAGTTTTTCGTCTTCACCGGTTTTGCTAATTAATAAATCGACAGCTTGCTTAAGGAGTAATTTATGTTCCATCTCAATTTCAAAATTTGCAGGCAAGTCTAAATCTTGTGCAAAAGTTCTAATAATGCGATGCGTAAATTTATCAATGGTGCCAATAGAAAATTGAGAGTAATTGTGAAGAATATTTTCAAAAACAGCTTGAGCTCTAGTCGTAAGTTCACGGTTAGTTAAACCCGTTTCTAATGCAATAATTTCCCGCATTTCTAGGTCAGTTGTATCGGCTGCTTTAGGGTTCGAAAAAGCTTTTAAACTTGAGGTAATTCTTTCCTTCATTTCAGAAGCTGCTTTGTTGGTGAAAGTGATGGCAAGAATTTCTACAAACTTATTAGGGGTTTTACTCGTTAAGCATATTTTCAAGTATTCCTTAACTAAAGTAAAGGTTTTTCCGGAGCCTGCCGAGGCGCTGTATATTTTAAAAGGTATGTTTTCCATTAGTACAAGTTTAAACAAAGCAAACGACAATTGGTGACCAAAAGAATATTGATGTGTAAAACAAATCATAAATCGATTTTTGTACGCGAGGGTATCGTAAAAAACGGGTGTAATATCTTTATAATAAAGTTATTGATACTTCGTTATTTCAAAATTAGATTTTACTATATTTAGAAAGAAAATTAGACCCTCACTAAAACTACTGTACTATGTCAGATTTAATCACAACTGAATTGTTAGATGCAAAACAAAAAGGAAAATTGAAGCGTACAGATGTAATGCTTCGTTTTTTACGAATGAAGTACAAGCTTATTTTAACTAGAAGTGTGTTAAATAAGCGAATTGAAAGTTTGACTTTAAACTCTTAAAACAAAAAAAAGGTGCTCAGGCACCTTTTTTTGTTTTTAAGAGTTCTAAATTACTTTGCCTTTGCAAAGTTTGAACTGACTTTATCCCAATTTACTACATTAAAAAATGCGTTTATATAATCGGGTCTTCTGTTTTGATAGTTTAAATAATAAGCGTGTTCCCAAACATCAATGCCCATTATAGGAGTACCATCGCAAGCCACACCTTTCATTATAGGGTTGTCTTGATTTGCAGTAGAGCAAACAGATAATTTACCATCTTTAACACATAACCAAGCCCAACCAGAGCCAAATCGTGTAGCAGCGGCATTAGAAAAAGCTTCTTTAAACGCGTCTAAAGAACCAAAAGAGGCGTCAATAGCTGATGCTAATTCTCCTGTTGGAGCTCCACCTCCGTTTGGCGACATTACTTCCCAAAACATACAGTGGTTGTAAAAACCTCCACCGTTATTTCGTATACCCGCAGATAAGGTCCCAGAAGTTAAAATCTCTTCTATAGATTTTCCTTCTAACTCGGTTCCTGCAACAGCAGCGTTAAGTTTACTTGTATATCCAGCATGGTGTTTCCCATGGTGAATTTCCATAGTACGTGTGTCAATATGAGGCTCTAAAGCATCATTACTATAAGGTAGGTTCGGTAATTCGAATGCCATATTAATATGTTTTTAGTTTTTTAATAACCTTGCAAAGATATAAAATTGATCCTTAGTATTTCTGCTCCTTTATTAAATGAAAGCAGGAATAAGTTATTGTTTGTGTTTTAGTTGAACTTTTGGGTTATACTTATTATTTGGTGTGTATATCTCAGTCTATAATCAAGATATTTTATAAGGCTTGCAACGGATTACTAAATACTTAATTTAGCCAAACGATGTTCGTCTTTGCAACTCAATTAGTTTTTGAGCTTTAAAATAAAACTATAATTAAATGCAAAAGTAAACTGAGGAGTCTTAGTTTTTCTATCTTCAATAAAAAAAATTAATATTAGCTACATAAATAATATGAGTATTACTAAAGTACGTTTAATAAGACGAATTTATCTAACCAGTTCCTTTTCCTTAGGGGTTTTAGCTCCATTAGTGTGTTGGTATTTGCTTCCTAGTTTTAATCCCATTACAAAACCTCTTTCTTATTTTGGTGTGGCCGAGCCAACACTCTGGTATTGGAATACATCTCTTTTGCTAATTGCCATAGGTTTGTATATTAACGCCAGCAAAGCCTTAAGTCTTTGTGTGTACGATAGGTTATACGATAAAATTCTTAAAATCTTAATCGCATTCTTTTTTGCCGCGCTTTGTTTAACTGCTGTTTTTTCAATGAATTATTCGCTGATTCATAAAATATCGGCAGTCTGCTTTTTTTGATTTACAATTTATTTGTATTTCTTTTTGGCTTGTTTAGATCCTTAAAATATGTTCGAAAAGGGCTGTTTTCAATTGCAATTGGTTCTTTAATGCTACTTTCGTCTTTATTGTTGATTCCTTTTCCAAGTTACGGCATTTTTGAAATTGTCTATTTTGTATTAGTACTTTATTGGAATGCCGTGCTGTTTAAAAAACGAATGAGAAAGGAAGACCGAGTTAAAAGTTGCTTCCAATAAAAAACCCACCATAAAGGTGGGTTTTTTGTTAATAACAAGCTTATAAAGTTCCCCTTCGAGCTTGTTCGGCTTCTATAGATTCGAATAGGGCTTTGAAGTTTCCTTTTCCAAAAGATTGCGCCCCTTTTCTTTGAATAATTTCAAAGAACATGGTAGGTCTGTCTACTATTGGTTTAGTGAAAATTTGGAGCAAGTATCCTTCCTCATCTCTATCCACAAGTATTCCTAGCTCTTTAAGCTTCACAATGTCTTCGTCTATTTCTCCACAACGGTCTAAAACGGTGTCGTAATAGTTTCCCGGAACGTATAAAAACTCTACTCCTCGAGCTGTCATTTCTTTAACTGTCGTTAAAATATCATCGGTAGCTACCGCTATATGTTGGCAACCGGCGCCTTTGTAAAAGTCTAGGTATTCTTCAATTTGAGATTTTTTTACTCCTTCGGCTGGCTCGTTAATAGGAAATTTAACTCGGCCATTTCCATTGGTCATTACCTTACTCATTAAAGCGGTAAATTGTGTGGAAATATCTTTATCGTCGAAGGTAATTAGGTTTGCAAAACCCATTGTTCTGTTGTAAAAGTCTGCCCAAACGTTCATTTCATCCCAACCTACATTTGCCACCATATGGTCTATGTATTTTAAGCCCATTGGGGCTGGATTGTATGTTGCGGTTTGTGCCACATATCCTGGTAAGAAAACGCCCGAATAATTTTTACGTTCTACAAATACATGCACGGTATCACCGTAGGTATGAATTCCAGATCGAACCACTTCACCATGCTCGTCTTTTTCTGTAGTTGGCTTCATAAAGGGCTTTGCACCTCTTTTGGTTGTTTCTTCAAAAGATTTGGTAGCATCGTTTACCCATAGAGCAATTACCTTTACACCATCTCCGTGTAGCTTAATATGTTCTGCAATTGGTCCATCAGGACTCATGGGTGTTGTTAAAACAATTCTAATTTTTCCTTGCTGCAAAACATAAGAGGTGCGGTCTTTTACACCTGTTTCTAAGCCTGCATAAGCTACCGTCTGAAAACCTAAACAATTTTTATAATATACTGCAGATTGCTTGGCGTTCCCAACATACAATTCTACATAGTCCGTTCCTAAGAGCGGTAAAAAGTCTTCTGCTTCTGGAAATATTTTATCGAGCGAGTAAGCTGTGTCTTTTGTCATTTTTTTATCGTATTTAATTCATTTGGCAACCATGATTTAAAGTAATCCTTTTGTTCTATACCAACGGCTTCCTCGGTAAGTTGAAATGGTTTAAAGGGATCGATCATTACGGCTAATTCTTCTGTCGATTTCTTGCCTATACTTCGTTCCATTGCTCCTGGATGAGGTCCGTGTGGCAAGCCTCCTGGATGCAAAGTTAACATTCCTTTTTCAATTGAATTACGACTCATAAAATCTCCATCTACATAGTACAAAACCTCATCAGAATCTATATTACTATGGTTGTAAGGCGATGGAATAGCTTGCGGATGGTAGTCGTACATTCGGGGTACAAAAGAGCACACAACAAAATTATGACCTTCAAAGGTTTGATGCACTGGAGGTGGTAAATGCACACGCCCAGTCATGGGTTCGAAATTGTGTATTGAAAATCCGTAAGGAAAATGGTACCCGTCCCAACCAGCCACGTCAAACGGATGAGCTGCGTAAGTATATGGTGTCAATTCATTGTGCTTTTTAATCACAATTTTATAATCGCCTAATTCTGTATGGGTTTCTAAATTTTCGGGAAGCTTATAATCGCGCTCGCAAAAGGGCGCATGTTCTAATAATTGCCCAAACTTATTTCTGTAATTGCGTGGAGTTAAAATAGGACTAAAGCTTTCTACAATTAACATCCGGTTGTCTTCTGTATCGAATTCAAATTGGTAGATGCACCCTCTAGGTATGACCAAATAATCGCCATATTCGAACGCAATACTACCAAAAGGTGTTTTGAGTTTTCCGGATCCCTTGTGAATAAAAATGAGCTCATCTGCTTCTCCGTGTTTGTAGAAGTAGTCCATAGACGATTTTGGTGCGGCCAAACTCACATGTAAATCTGAGTTAAATAGAATGGTTTTTCTACTTTCTAAATAATCAGCCTCGGGCTTAATTTTAAAACCCTTATAACTTCTTGGTATTTTGTTTTTTGAAATGGCAACCTTAGGACTCACATCAATGGAAGCTCCTACCGCTTTAATCATTGTGGGCGCGTGGCAGTGGTATAATAAAGACGACATACTCGAGAACCCTTCGGTTCCAAATAATTCCTCTTGGTATAAGGCTCCATTTTCTTGCCTAGACACGGTATGTCTTTTAGGTGGAAAAACGCCTAGTTTATGATAAATTGGCATATATATGATTTTAAGAATATCAAAGATAAGTGATTTAGGTAAGATGTGTAGTTTATTATGGAATTAGCTGGCGTTTACAAGGTTTAGGAAAAGCTAAAATCTACTTGATCCTCTCTTAAAAGTTCTTCATTTCTAAATCTCAAAAATATTTGAGCTGTTGCCAGTACATCCTTTTCGCAATATTTGGCAATTCTTTTTAGATCGTTTTCTTCCCAATAAACAGCGCTTACCATGCTCCCATCTATATCGTCTTTAGGAGTAGGTATGTTAAAAATTTCGCAGAGTAATTTTATAGACGTATAGTGTTTGTAATCGCCAAATTTCCAGAGTTCCATGGTGTCTAAATGTTGTATTTCCCAAGGTTTTTTGCCTGCAATTTGTAAAATGGGTGGAAGAGAAATACCATTTATGAGCATGCGACGACAGATGTAAGGAATGTCGAATTCTTTGGAATTATGACCGCATAACAATTGACCAGCGTTCGAAAAATACTTCCCTTGTAAAAGGGCTGTAAATTCTCCCAATAAAACCGCCTCATCGTGGTTGTAAAAAGACCTTAATCGAAAGCTTTTGATGCCGTCTTGGTAATGAATAAAGCCAACAGATATACAAACAATTTTTCCAAACTCCGAGAGTATTCCAGCTCTCTCCGCATAATAATCAGAAGGAGAAATATCTTCTTTTCTTTGCCATTTGGTTTTATCTGCCCATAAATATTGCATTTGTTCGCTTAGCTCTTTAAAGTGAGAAACTCCGCTAACGGTTTCTATGTCTAAAAATAATATATGTTGAAGATTTATACCATTCATAATCTATG
>Ga0257120_1002382_pt1 | contig 11320 bp, 11 predicted proteins | sample SI106_10metaG_FD_190153 | JGI IMG/M metagenome (GOLD analysis project Ga0257120, IMG submission 190153) | Marine microbial communities from Saanich Inlet, British Columbia, Canada - SI106_10 | ecosystem: Environmental > Aquatic > Marine > Inlet | place: Canada: British Columbia | collected... | reverse complement strand
GTTAGAATCTATTCTAATTTAAACGAAATAGGAAGAACAAATCTTACATCAATTTTCTTTCCTCTTTGTTCGCCAGGAATCCAATTTGGCATTTTGCTAACTACTGCAACTGCAGCTTCATCACAATCACCACCAATTCCTCTTATCACCTTAATGTCGTTAACTTCACCAGTTTTTGTGACTACAAATTGTACATATACTTTTCCGTTAATTCCATTTTCTTTGGCCGAATCTGGGTAGTCTGTATTCTGTCTAATAAACTTAAATAGCTCTTCTTCTCCACCAGGGAAAGAAGACTGTGTTTCGACTACTTCAAATATTTCTTCTACCCTAGGAGCTTTAGTACGGTAATTATCAATTCTTACAGTTTTCTCTCTTTCCTCCTCCTTTTTTACTTTGTTATTCATTTTGTTTATCTCCAAATCTTCTGAACAATTTAATTTGTTGTAAGCTTTAAGATAAAATTTAATAGCATGGAAATTATAACCAAAATTTTTATTGAGTAGCTTGAGCTCAATAGTTAAATCTTCACAATCTAAAAACAAATGAGCATCTTCCATATACCTGTCAGATTGGTTAGTTTGCCAAGTATTTTTTCTGCTTTCTATTTTTAATAATTGAAAAAAGTCAAAGCTTAGTTGAGATTTCGGAACCTTATTATTTACAGAAGCTTCCTTAGCAGATTCAAAAAATTGAGATACAACATGGTCTTTTATTTTTTTGTTATCACAATAAATAGCATCTCTTACCAAAGTATAAAATTCAATATTTGAGATGTTATTTCTCTCTCTTAGTGACATTGCATAATTAAGTTTAAGAGTAGGAGTAGAGTCAAGTTTAGCAATTCCAATTTTAAATAAATTTATACTTGAATCTTCATATCTTTCTACTAGTTCACTATTTGTCCTCCTATTTTTATAGCTTAAATATTTATAAATTAAAGCACCACTCAAATAATAATTTTCAGAAGTTTCACCACAGTCTTTATCCATACTTTTCCATTTAGATAAACTAATATTTGGATCGCCATTACTTAAATTTCTTAATAAATTTTCGGATTCAACATCACAGTTTCTCACCAATAATTCTTGGTACTTCTTTTTGGATACACAATTAGTAAAGAGAATAATTGCCAGTAAGAATAAGAGATTTTTCATGAAGTATATTTGTTTCAAAACAAATATATTGATTTGCAGTGAATTGCCAACACTACTTCTGGGCGAACTCCGAAATTAAATACACCAAAACCACAATAACCAACAAGAAAAAAAAGTATTTAGGATCTTTGTAAATCGGCTTTTTCGGACGCTTGGTAAAGTTTTCGTACTCATGAAAAAGTTTGCCAAAATCCTTCTGCTTTGCCATAGCTTCTTTGGATGGCAACCCAGGTTTTTTGTCTTTATTTAATTTATACTTTTTCATTTATAGGTTATGTTATCCTCTTTTTATCGATTTTTTAATCGTTTCAATAATTCGGTAAATACGCATTTTGGCGTTTGCATCGGTTATTGCAAATATACTGGCAATTTCTTTAAAGCTCAATTCTTCAAAATACCTCAATTCTATTAACTGACTTTTTTCCAAAGGGAGCTCTTCTATTGCTTTTAAAACTAAAGCGAGTTGTTCTTCTTTGTTTTCGATATCCAGCTCCTCTAAAATCTCCGTAAGGGAGTGTTCGTTCACTTCTACAGTTATGTTTTTCTTGTTTTTACGGAAATACTGATTTACTTCATTACTTGCAATTCGGTATAGCCAAGATGAAAATGGAAAGCCTCTGTCTTCATATTTTTCCAAATTAGACATGGCTTTAAGAAAGGTAAGAGAACAGACCTCACCAGTTATATCCTCATCTTGAAGTTTCTTGAAAATGAACACAAAAATTTGCTCGTAGTATTTCTCATACAAAAACCCGAAAAACTGCTTGTTTTCCTTCGCTTTTTGGATGAACTCCAGTTCAATATGTTTTTCTTTTTCTGTCAAAGAAGGGCTTTTTCTTTATTGTGTAATGCAATGGTTTGGGAAAGTAACACGGATTTTGAAGAAATTTATTTCCCCAACCACTCAAACACAAACAAAACTTCTTTTTGCTTAACTCGAACCAAAGCACCATGAGAAATATGCTGTACTTCAAATGATTCATTCTCATTAAAATTTTCAGTGCTTTTTAACTCAAAAACTCTATCACAATCTACTATTCCTTGTGGAGTATATCGTTTTATTCGGTAGTTGTTTTCTTCTTTTTGGATGTAAAACCAAGCTCCACCACCTTCACCAGAAAGCCATTGTGCTTCTGAAGGTGTTTTCCCAATTTTTTCGGGTGCTATGAGTCTTCCGGTTAAATCCATTATTTTTTTATCAAAGGGTAAAGGATATTCATTCGTTTGGTAAAAACTCCATTCTTTAGTTCGTAATAATACCGCTTATCGTTAATGATTTTCACATTAGTAATAGTAGTGTGCGTTATAGTATAGGGAAAACGAATAATTAAATTCTTGAACCAACCTAAATTACTGGTCTTGGCTGTCTGTGCTACAAATCGCGAACAGTTAGTTCCACCAATATTGAATGGCCCATAAATTATTGCTTCTCTATTTTGTATGGCTTTCGCTTTAGCAAATGCCTTGTCAATATCCAAAACGACCTTTGTAGAGGCAATTAATCTTCCTTCTCCGTGTGTTGCTTCCAAAGAAGCTAATTCGCTCATTAGCGCTTCTATATTAGTTATTTTTCCATCCTCTAATTCTACTTTCGTTTGTAGTATTAAATCAGGATCGGTAAAACTATCTCTTACTCTCCCATGTTTTTTTGGAGTTTGATACCTTCCAAAATCATAGTAATAGAATTCCTTGGTTTCGTGATTTGCCAAAACCAAAGCTGCATGACCTGCTTTGTAATATCCATTTTTTATAAAACCAAGAATCCGCATTATTCCATCATACCATTTACCCTCCTGAATTACGGGAGTGTTTGGCCAAGCAAGTGGAATTATGGTACCTAGGTTTTTCATTTATTAAATATAAAAGTTTTAGGATGTTTTCTGAAATAACTTCTTCACGTTTTTAATTTCTACTATTTGCAGAACAAAAAGGAAAAGTATTCCTGAGAAGAATAAAATTGCCATTAATCCATACCAAGGTATGAAATTGAAATACTCTTGATTTAATATAACACCTAAGGCTAAGCAAATTGCAGTAAAAATAAAACCTCTAGTTATGAGCGAAGAATTCATTTTTAAATTAAAGTAGGATTTACATAGCCAAACTTGAGCAATGGTTGTTAACCCTTGGGTTATTAAACTTGCTATTGCAGCTCCGTAAGCTTGGTACTTAGGTATTAAAATAAGGTTTAAAATAATATTAAGAACAACTCCTCCAAAAGCAATTTTGTTCAATGTTTTAAGGTTTCCATTTGCTGTAAGTAATGTCCCAAAAATGTAAGTAGTAGAAATAAATACAAAGCAAATCATGAGTATTCCAAATACTTGCCCTGATTGAAAGGTGCTATTTATGTAACGAGCATCTATTAATTGTTGGCTAAACAAAAAGCAGGTTATTGCCACTAAAATAGCCCCAGGAATAAGAATACTACTTGCAATTTTTACTAGGCTTGCTACTGGTTTTTTGTTCTTTAATAAATTAGAAAATAGAGGGAGTAGGAGAGTGGCAAACAAAAAAGCAATGTTGTTAGCTGCTTCAAAGAATCGAAATCCATTGGCATAAATTCCCGCTTGTGTTTTACCATCTTCGAGCATTCGCTCGAGCATTACACTATCTGCTCGGTAATAGAATGTCATTAATAAAATTAGCAAAGCATAAGGTGCACTTTGCCTTAGTATTGCCATTGAAAAAAGCTTGTCCCAGTTTAGTTTTTTTAATTTTTGGTTGCTCAATAAAAATATCAAAGCGGTAATTGCAGAAACTCCGTAGGCAAATGTTTGGGCATACACGAACCAATATATTTGAAAAGGTTCGGTAGTTACTCCTCCCCAAAGAAGGATTGAGCAAATAATAATAAGTAGAAATCTATCTAAGACGGAAACTATACTATCGTATTTGAATAATAACAATCCTGTTAAATTGGAACGGAAGTATAAAGTGAAACCAGCTAATATTTGATTAAAAATAAGCCAGAGTAATAAGTAAATTTCGGATTGGTTGTAACCAATAATTCCACCTAAAATCAGCACTAAAACTCCGTAAATTAACGCTAATAATATTCTGAGAGAAAATACTTTAGAGAAATATTTCTGAATTAGAAAAGGTTGTTGTGAAATGGTTCGGGTAGTGAAATTTACAATTCCCACATCCAGAAAAATAGTGAACAGAAATGTAAACCCTAGAAGAGAAAAGTACATTCCGTAATCTTCGGCACCTACACGATTTTGTATTTCGGCATCAATTCCCAAAATATAAAATGGCTTCACCAAAAAATTGAGGAAGAGCAAAAATGCAAGATTGGTTATGAATTTTCTGTTCATGCTCCGTAAATATAAGGAGTTAGATGGATTTTACCTTAGTTTTCTACAAGCCTTCTTCATCAATGATTTTACCACCAGTTTATGAAAAGGTTTTACAATTGTCATATAAACTTTACCAAAGTTGTTATTGTAAAGAACTGCTGTAGAAACTGAAACTGTTGTTTTCTCCTTTATTTCTCTGTGAATAGAAACCCTAAAGTTTAGATGTTTGTCATCTTCACCAGCAATTATTTCGTTATTAAGGATTTCATAAATAGAGAAAATACCGACCTTATCTCCAACTTTAAAATCAGAATTAGGTGTTTCTTTCATCTCAGTTTTTAATCCAAAAACTCTTACAATACTATTTCTAAATCTCATTAAGGCTTCCACCCATTTTGGAGCTGAAGAAAAAATAGCTACATACAAATCATTAATTGATATGGAATTATTAGAGATGTCAAAGCTAAAGCAGTCTTCAATATCTATATTATCAATATGATTATGCAAACTAGAATCACTTGGAATATCTGATTTTAAAATCATAATAATCCTTTCAATAGTTTATTAAACTCTCCAGATTCTTTAAGTTTTTCCATAGCAGTATTTAGTTTTTCAACTAACTCTGGTCTATTTTTAGATACAGCAATACCAATGCTTTCCTTCGTAAATTTACGCTCCATTACTTCAAGACTAGGATTGAATTGTTCTATATAATTCAAGAAACTTTTATCCATGATGTATGCATCAATTTCATTTTTTAGTAACAAGCTTTCGGGCTTAACGAAAGCTGTGTCAAACTCCGAATAAGTCATTACCGTACTATTAGGCATGTTGCTAATTGCCCAAGGGTAAGCTGTTGTAAATTCTAAAACATACACGTTTTTACCCACTAAATCTTCTTGAGTTTTTAATGAATCTGACTTACGAACTAATGCAGAAAGTCCATCAACATAATAGGGATTGGTAAACAATACAAATCGCTTTCTGTTTTCATTTATAGTCATTCCTCTGATACAGATATCTGCTCGTCCAGTTGTAATAGAATACATCCTTGGATCACCCCCTTTTTGTAAAGCTAAATCAGTGATGTATTCATATTCTAAACCGGCTTCTTCGAGCACTCTTTCGATAAATGCTGGTTCTATTCCTGTTGGTTTCAAATCTCCTTTTTCCCATTGGTAATGAGGCAGTCCTTCGCCACCTGGCCAGGATACATAGATTTTTACTTTAGAATTATTGTTGCAAGAAAAAAGCAATGAGATTATAAGAATAATCATCATTGCTTTTGAATGTTGTTTGAACATTGTCATAGTTTATTTTTGAGCCATTTGCCAAGTACCTTCTTTAATTAAAGGTTCTGCTTGCTTGTATTTCACTTCTTTGGTTTCTCCACTTCTCAAGTTTATGATTTGAACTCGGTCGTTTCTTCCAATTTTAGCTTCATTTACAACTGGCTGTTGTTTTACTCTTTCCCCATTTTGTTGCTGTCTTGCAACTTGTTGGTTAGCTTCAGTTCCAGCTCCAATATCTGTTCTTCCTGTCTGTAGCTTAGGCTGAGATTTTGATCTTAATTTCTCGTTATTCGTTTGTTCTACACCTTCATTTTGAGGTAGGTTAGCCTTCATCAAGAAAGAAATAATTTCTTTGTTCACCTTGCTCACCATTTGCTTAAATAACTCGTAAGACTCCAATTTATAGATAAGTAATGGATCTTTCTGCTCGTATTGAGCTCCTCTTACCGATTGTCTCAAGTCATCCATTTCTCTCAAATGCTCTTTCCACTCGTTATCAATTACACCAAGTGTAATATTTCTCTCTAGCAATTTAGTTAAGTTCTTTCCTTTAGCTTCAAATGAGTCTTTTAGGTTAGCAAGTAACTGTGTGCTTTTGCTTCCGTCTGTAATTGGGATAATGATGTTTTCGTACGAATTAGATTCGTTTTGATATACATTTGAAATTACTGGATATGTTTGAGAAGCCATTAATTCTGACTTTCTGTTGTAAGCTTCTTTGGCTTTGTCGTAAACCATTTCTACTAACTCTTGCTCATTTATTTTAGTAAAATCAACTTCGTTAACTGGCGAAGGAATAGATAAAATTCTAATTAATTCTAATTGGAATCCTTCAAAATCTTCTCCATCACGAGCCGTATAAACTACATTTTCAGAAATCTCATAAAGTGTATTAGCAATATCTAAATCAAGTTTATCTCCGTAAAGAGCATTCTTTCTTTTCGAGTAAATTGAATTTCTTTGCGCATTGATTACATCATCATACTCAAGCAAGTGCTTACGAATACCAAAGTTGTTTTCCTCTACTTTTTTCTGAGCTCTTTCTATAGATTTAGAAATCATAGAATGCTGAATTACTTCACCTTCTTTGAATCCCATTCTATCCATCATTTTTCCAATTCTTTCCGAACCAAAAAGTCTCATTAAGTTATCTTCCAAAGAGATAAAGAACTGAGAAGATCCTGGATCTCCTTGTCTTCCTGCTCTACCTCTTAATTGTCTATCAACTCGTCTAGAATCGTGACGTTCTGTTCCAATAATTGCTAAACCTCCAGCTTCTTTAACACCTTCTTGAAGTTTAATATCTGTTCCCCTTCCAGCCATGTTGGTTGCAATGGTCACTGCTCCTGCTTTACCAGCACTAGCAACAATATCTGCTTCTTGTTGGTGTTTTTTTGCATTCAGTACATTGTGCTTAATCCCTTTTGAGTTCAATAAGCTACTTAAGTATTCCGAAATTTCTACTGAAGTTGTTCCAACCAATACCGGACGATTTTCACCTACTAGCTTTACAATTTCGTCACTTACAGCAAAGTATTTTTCTTTAGTTGTTTTGTAAACCAAATCCTCACGGTCATCTCTTGCAATTGGTTTGTTAGTTGGTATTACAACCACATCCAATTTATAAATATCCCAGAATTCACCTGCTTCAGTCTCGGCAGTTCCTGTCATACCAGCAAGCTTGTGGTACATTCTGAAATAGTTCTGTAAAGTAATTGTTGCATATGTTTGAGTAGATGCTTCAATTTTTACATTTTCCTTAGCTTCAATCGCCTGGTGAAGTCCGTCAGAATAACGTCTTCCTTCCATTATACGACCAGTTTGTTCATCTACAATTTTCACTTTACCATCCACCATAATGTATTCGGTATCTTTTTCGAATAACGTATATGCTTTTAGTAATTGATTGATAGAGTGAATTCTCTGAGCTTTTATTGTGTAGTCTCTGATGATTTCATCCTTTTTGGAGATAGTATCATCTACTGCAAGATTCTTGTTTTCTACCTCTGCAAATAGTCCACCTAAATCTGGTAAAATATAAAAATCAGGATCTTCAACTCCAGAAATTAAGTCAATTCCTTTTTCAGTTAAATCAACTTGATTGTTCTTTTCTTCGATAACAAAATAAAGCTCTCTATCTACCTTGATCATTTCTTTACTTTGATCCTGCATGTAGAAATTCTCTACTTTTTGAAGTTGAACTTTGATACCTGGTTCACTCAAATATTTAATTAAATCAGGATTCTTAGGCATTCCTCTGTGAGAACGTAATAAAGCCATTTGACCAACTTTAGTATGTTCAGTTTTCACTTTTTTATCTAAAGATTCATCTTCAGCTTTTGCAATGTTTTCTTTTGCAATTTGTAGGTTCTCTTTAGCTAGTTTTCTTTGTGCAGCAAATAACTGCTCCACTTTTGGTTTAAGAGCTGTAAACTCTTGTTCGTCTCCTTTTGGTGTTGGTCCAGATATAATTAATGGAGTTCTTGCATCATCAATTAATACTGAATCTACTTCATCTATAATAGCAAAGTGGTGTTTTCTTTGTACCAAAGAATCTACTTCGCTACTCATGTTATCTCTTAGGTAATCGAATCCAAATTCATTGTTCGTTCCAAAAGTAATGTCAGCATTGTATGCTTTTCTTCTTTCGTCAGAATTTGGTTGGTGCTTGTCGATACAATCTACTGATAATCCGTGAAACTCATAAAGAGTTCCCATCCATTCACTATCTCTTTTTGCAAGGTAATCATTCACTGTAATCATGTGAACACCTTTTCCTGCAAGTGCATTTAAGTATACTGGTAAAGTTGCAACTAATGTTTTTCCTTCTCCCGTTTGCATCTCTGCAATTTTCCCATTGTGCAAGGCTACACCACCAATTAATTGTACATCATAGTGAACCATTCCCCAAGTAACTTCTGCTCCACCAGCTGTCCAAGAGTTAAACCAAATCGCTTTGTCTCCATCAATTTCTACAGCATCTTTTTGGGTAGAAACTAGTCTATCCATTTCAGTTGCAGTTACTTCAATCTCTTCGTTTTCATTAAATCTACGAGCTGTTTCTTTAATTACTGCAAATGCTTCTGGAAGTATCTCTAATAATACTTCTTCTAATTTTTCATTAGATAATAATTCTAGTTTATCAATTTCCTGAAAAATTTCATCTTTAGCATCTACATCTGTATTCTCATCTTGAGTTTTAGCTTTAAGAGCAGCAATTTCATGATCAACATCAGCTGTGTAAGCTTTAATTTTAGATTTAAACTCTAAAGTTTTTCCTCTTAATTCATCATTGGATAAACTCTGAAGTGTAGTAAAAGCTTCTTTAGTAAGGTCTACCAAAGGATTAATGTCTTTAAAAACATTTTTTTTACTGTCTCCTAGTAATTTTTTAAGGATATTTTGAATCATCTTATAGTATATTTTTGTCGCGTAGTTACAGTGATTTAACAAAAACTGTGCTTACGTTTTTAAAAGGTCATTTTGACTGACAAAATTACGAAAAAAGGTCTAACTAACCGTTATATTTAGTTAAAATACAAGAATTGGCAGAGAATAGTTTCTAAAGATTGATGAGTAAATTAGTTTGCGTATTAATAACCGAAAGCTCAGTTATCTAATAACGGTAATCTCCCCTTTTGCAATCTTTTGACCACTTTTAATCAGGTAAGTATAATTACCCATTGGTGCTTGGGTGCTATTATTAGCGCTTCCCTCCCACGTAAAGTTTTCGGTAGTAGGTAAAGTTTTGGTGTAAACCATTACTCCATATCTGTTAAATATAAATACCTCTACTGTATTTTCTTTCTGAAATTTTATAAGTGATTTCTCAAAGAAAATCAGGTTAGCAGGATCAATCACATAATTACATTGGTATCCTTCAATAGTAATTTCAATTGGTTCGCTTTCGCATTGGTCTTTTTTGATAGAGATTAAGTAACGTCCTTTTTCAAGGTAATTGGAAAGAGGATTTTTCGTATAACTCTCTTGATTATTAATAGAGTATAAATAATCTGATTCTGTGTTTGTAAACAGAATAGCTCCAGATCTTTTTTCTTGGCATGTACTTGTTAAATCAACATCTTCAGTAGTTAATTTAATTTCACAAGGTTTTCTCACATTAAGTGAATCTCTATTTGTAGTTTGAGGCTTTTGAAAAACGGAATCTATTTTAGTTGGTAAAACTTGTATCGGCTTTATAACAGAATCTTTTTTTAGTAAAATTGCGGAAGGAGTGTTTTTTGGTTCAACATGAATAATAGAATCAGTTTCAATAATCGTTTCTAGAGCAATTCTGCTTTCTTTTATAGCAGAATTAAGTTCTACTTCACTCATTGAATCGATAACTTTGTATGGTGTTGCCTCCTCTATAAAATCCTCAGCTTTATTAGTTTCGGTTGCCAGTACAACTTTATCTTTAGTGTTATCAATATTAGAAATTAATACTGCTCCTGCAATAGCTATTCCAGCTAAAGAAGCTATTATTAATCCTTTTGCAATTCTTTTTCTTCTAACTGTTGTTTTGTGAATTTGAGTAAGTGTAGAGTTAACAGAAAACAACTCGTTTTGTTCAATAAGATTATCAACCAAGCTCTTCGTCCCCAATATAATCAACATTAAAGCCTTGCTTAGGAAGCCACTTCCAAAATTCAAGTTCTTGCCTCATAAGTTCGGTTGGTCTCTTTCTGCTTAGCTTTACACCCATTGGTTTGGTGTAAGTACTTCTACCACCATTTTTATTATAAGCGTTTATTGTATTGCTAGGATAAACAACCAAAATATCGTTTTGCTTTTTTGGATTCTTGATTACAAAAGGGCTCGAAGTCTCAAAATAATATATTCATGATTTTAGATTACCCGAATTATAATCGAATGTTTTTTTATACTGATAACCAATTTCATACCAGGTCTTCTTGTTTACTTTTGGTTGTTTTATCAGTTTCGCTTTTACTTGATTTACTTTTTCCCATTTATATCAAAAAGCTTTATTTCTTTTTCATAATCAGACTCAGAGGCTAAGTAAACCTCTATGTTTTCATTAGGAAAATAACTTATTTTATCTTGATAACCTGTAGGTTTTTTGCTTAGCACAATTAAGAATTAATAAACCAATCGATATGTAGAATAAGGACTTCAATTTATTAGTTGATTTTAGATAATAATACTTCAGCTATATTTTTAGTAGCGTTTCCATTTCCATACAAATTCTTAGAAAAATCAGATTTAGTCTTAAGCATTTCCTTTGTACCTTTTATTATTAAATCCCTATCAGAACCTACAAGCACATTAATTTTTGTCTCAATCAATTCTAACCATTCGGTTTGTTCACGCATGGTAACGCAATTCTTTTTAAAGAAATAAGCCTCTTTTTGTAATCCTCCACTATCCGTCATTACCAACTCACAGTTTTTTAATAATTCAATCATATCAAAATAACCAACTGGGTCAATTAGCTTAACTTTTAAATCGATTCCAAATAAATTAAGCTTTGCTTTAGTTCTAGGATGAAGAGGAAGAACAACTGGACAAACCTCAGCATGAATGTAATTTAAAGCCTCTACAATTTCTT
>Ga0257120_1002381_pt1 | contig 11320 bp, 10 predicted proteins | sample SI106_10metaG_FD_190153 | JGI IMG/M metagenome (GOLD analysis project Ga0257120, IMG submission 190153) | Marine microbial communities from Saanich Inlet, British Columbia, Canada - SI106_10 | ecosystem: Environmental > Aquatic > Marine > Inlet | place: Canada: British Columbia | collected... | reverse complement strand
GATGCTGGTCATAATGCCCGAGCCTGATGTCAGGGTCAGGAAGGTGCCACGGAAGCCAATCAGGCCGCGTGATGGCATGCTGAACTCAAGACGTACACGTCCTTTGCCGTCGGGCTCCATGTTGGTGAGCTCTGCTTTACGCATACCCAGCTCTTCCATCACTGAACCCTGATGCTGTTCTTCAACATCGATAACAACCTGCTCATAGGGCTCCTGAATCTTGCCGTCGACAACTTTCTGTACAACTTCGGGACGTGATACGCCCATTTCGAAACCTTCACGACGCATGGTTTCAATCAGTACTGAGAGGTGTAATTCACCGCGACCCGAGACAACAAATTTGTCTGGAGTGTCGCCTTGGGTAACACGCAGTGCTACGTTGTGAATCAGCTCTTGATCTAGGCGATCTTTAATATTTCTAGTAGTTACGTACTTGCCTTCCAGGCCTGCGAAAGGTGAGTCGTTAACAATAAAGGTCATGCTTACGGTTGGCTCATCAACGCTGAGAGCCGGCAGTGCTTCAATATGCTCCGGATCACACAATGTGTCGGAGATGCTCAGGCCATCGATACCGTTGATGCAGACGATATCGCCGGCACCGGCCAGTTGAGTTTCGATCTGTTCGAGACCCAGGTAACCTTTAACATTTAACACTTTGCCTTTGCGCTCTTTGCCATCGGCAGATTTAACAATAACCTGCTGGTTTGGCTTGAGCTGGCCGCGGGTGATTCGACCCACACCAATAACGCCAACGTAGCTGTCATAGGCCAGTGCAGAAACCTGCATCTGGAAAGGGCCATCTATATCAACTTTTGGTGCTGGAACATCGCGTGCGATCATTTCGTACAGCGGTGTCATATCTTCAGCCATCTCGTCGGCTTCAAGACCGGCGATGCCGTTCAGCGCCGAGGCGTAGATAACCGGGAAGTCCAACTGCTCATCGGTGGCGCCAAGGTTATCGAACAATTCAAATACCTGATCCAGAACCCAGTCTGGACGAGCGCCGGGGCGGTCGACCTTGTTGATAACAACAATCGGGCGCAGTCCCTGCTCAAATGCTTTTGAGGTTACAAAGCGTGTCTGTGGCATTGGGCCGTCAACGGCATCGACCAGCAGAAGTACTGAGTCAACCATAGACAGTACGCGCTCTACTTCACCACCGAAGTCGGCGTGACCAGGGGTGTCTACGATATTGATGCGGTAGTCATTCCAGTTGATGGCAGTGTTCTTTGCCAGAATGGTAATGCCGCGCTCTTTCTCCTGATCATTGGAATCCATCAGTCGCTCAGAACCGACATCTTTGCGGTCGAGGGTTCCTGATTGGCTCAGAAGTTTATCAACCAGGGTAGTTTTACCGTGGTCAACGTGGGCGATGATTGCAATGTTACGCAAGTTTTCAATGGACATGTGAGATACCAGTAGGCGCAAAAGGTCGCGATTATAGTGGAATTCTCAGAAACTGCTACGGATCTTTTTATTAAGCGGGTGTTTCTTCTTTGCGGCTGACGTTTCGTTCGATCAACATTCGCGTAATTGAGGTAGCTGGTGAGGGGGGTGCGATCAGGTTTCCCTGCAATAACTGGCAGCCTGTATCCATCAAAAGGTGATGTATTTCGGGCTCTTCAACGCAGGGAGCGATACATTTTAAGTCGACGGATTTGGATAGCTCGAGCAAACCTTTAACCAGATTCCACGAGCTTTCCATGTAAGTGCATTCAGACATTAATTTATGGGAAATCCTAATAGTATCGATCTCAAAATCGCGTAATTTTTGAATCGGCAGGCTTTGATAGCCAACATTGTCGACAATAAAGCCGATTCCCATCTCCTTTAACTTACCCAATTGCTGGCCGAGTGGCTTGTGTATCTTGGGCAAGGTCTCTGTGTGTAAACCAAAGACCAGAGTTTCCGGGTTGACCTTAAACTGGCACAGCAGCTGGTCGAGATTGTCGATAAAAGATGAGTGTTCTAGCTCACGAAGACTGAGGGTAAAGAAAATCTTTTGTTCTTCCCGCCATAGATCCTGATTTTTCCACAGTTCAATTTGCCGGAATATCTGCTCAAGAAGTGACAGGGAGATATCGACAATCATCGAGCCGGATTCGAGGACCTGAATAATTTCACTGGCGGCGATAAGTTCGTTGTCGGGGTTTCTCCAGCGCAAAAAGATCTGCAGCCCGCTGATCAGATTGCTCTCTGTGTCGAGAATAGGCTGGTAGTAAGGCATAAATGATTCTGTGTTGGCCTTATCCCGCAGCTGTTCCAAAAGCATGGTTTGAGCTTGAAGCTCTGAGGGTGGTTTTTGGTTGTGGAAATAAAAGTTCGATTTCCCCTCGCGTTTGATGGTGTAAAGGGCTTTGTCAGCCTGCTGTAAAATAGCACCGCCATCGGCGCTGCCATCGTTAAACAGCACAATGCCGATACTGCAGCTTATGCGAAACTTTTCATCTTTGATCACAAAGGGTTCGCGGGCGGCATCGATGATTTTTTCGGCGACCTGAGCGATTAGTAGGCGCGAGGCCTCTTCCTCTCGACCGAGGTTTTCCAAAAGCACGACAAACTCATCGCCGCCCAGTCGCGCAACCGCCTCTTCGGTTCGAATCACTTTACGCAATCGCTGGGCAAACAGTGTCAGGGCTAAATCCCCGTAGTGGTGGCCGCGGGTATCATTAATTTCTTTAAAGTGATCGAGATCGATAAATAGCAGCGAGCAGTAATTTTGATTGCGCTGGGCGAGAGCAATTACTCGGTTCAGCTCTTCCATTAGGCGATGGCGATTTGGCAGGCCGGTCAGAGGGTCGAAATAGGCCTGTTGCTTGATGCGGGTTTCCGATTTGACCCTGTCGGTAACATCTTCGACAAAGGAGGCTGCGCCAACTACATTCATGGCATCATCAAACAGGGGGGTGTCATTCCACTCGCAAATGATCGCTGTGCCATCGCTGGTAATATTTTCGGCGGTGCCGGAGAAATCTTTGCCAAATAGGAATAGGTCATTTTCGACCTGCTGCTGTAAAAAGGTTTTTTTCTGATCAAACAGGAAGTCTGTTGTGCGACCCAGCACTTCCTGTTTGGAATAGCCAAAAATGGTTGTCGCAGCTGGGTTCCAGCTGATAATTTCGCGCTGTTGATTCCATTCGATAAACCCCAGCGGTGTCTGCTCAATCAGACTGGCTATCTTTTGACTGGTGGTGATAATTTGCTGGGAGCGCTGATTGGCTTTGAGCATATTGCCAGTTGCCTCAATCAGGCCGTCGCGATAATTCACCACCGCTCTGTTTATCAGTGCGTAGAACAGTACCACTAAAGCCAAAATTCCGGGGTGTATCTGTGGATAGTAGATATACAAGCTGGCTAACAGTGGCGTGAGTATTGCGCTGAGAAACAGATGGCGAAAAACTGTTTTGTAGGCATAGTTGAGTGGCCAGGAAATACCCAGGGTGGCGATAACAATAACCGTCAGCGCAGAGGTTTCAAATTGCTGGGGGTTAATAAATAGAGGTGCGGCCAGACCCCATAAGATGGCAAACAGGCTGGAGGCGATAACAATAACGGTGCTTGTCTGGCGGATTGACAGGCTGCCCGAACGGCTGGCATTGACCATCCACAGCCAGATAGTCAGGGCGCTGACAGCAATGCCGCTCAACCATGACCATTGCAGTGCTGAGGGTGGCTGATTTTTGGCGAGTAGAAATAGTATGACGCCGCTCATAACAGAGACGGCAAGTCCGAATTTTATATTTTCTAGCGCGTGCCTTTCTAACTCAATCTGTATCGATTTTTTGAGAGAGCGGGGATTGGAGTGCTCTGCTTCCTTGGGCTCCCCGAGCAAGTTTTCAGTGCTCATCATCGGCTGCATCCTGCGGCAGATTTTATTTTTTTAAATGGAGTATAAGTGCTAAATATAGTCCGTTCTCAGTGGAAATGGGTACTAATCAACTAAAATAATGTGAAATAGATCACAGTGTGTGGCGGGTTTAGCTGTTAATTGCTGTGAGTGGTAAAAACACCGACCTTAATAAAACCCTGTTTGCTGAGTGCATCGGCATGCAGGCGACTCATAATTCCCTTGTCACAGTAGAGTAGATAGGATTGTTGCTTATCCAGCTGATCAGTGGATTTGCTGAGATTGGAAAAGGGTAGCGGGACTATTAGGTTGCCGGTGATGCTCAGGGGGCTCTGCTCGGCGTCGTCGGGATGGCGCACATCAATAATAATATCGTCGGGTTTGGGATTGGTGACATTTTCAATTGTTGGCATCAGGGGCATTCCATTGTCAGCAGTATTGCAAAATAAGGGTTTTATTGGTGTTTTGAGGCAAATTAGATCAGAAGAAGTGACAGAAATTGCCAAGACGGGCATTATACACCCCGTCGAATAGCGACTAGCGACAAAATCAAGATAAACGCACCTTTATGGTGCTTTTTTATTGATTATGCACCGGTAAGGTGCGCTCAGGCGTTTTCGGTCGCTTTAATGGTTAGCTGTCATGGAGCAAGGTGGCAGGCTGTGCGCTAGAGGGAGAGGATGTGGATTGATTTGCGCAGGGGCTGACCTATTGGCACGACTATTGCACTTCTTTCATTCGAAAAGTCTGCTGTGAATTTTGCAGGCGGGCGGCCCATGAGAGAAATCTGCAAGGCTTCTAAAAATAACGAACAACGAATTCCATATTGGAGGAACATATGTCTGAGAAGACTTTAAATCTTATTAAAGAAAGCGAAGCTCGCTGGGTCGACCTGCGGTTTACTGATACTAAGGGTAAAGAGCAGCACGTTTCTATGCCTATCGGAGAAATCAATGATGACTTCTTTATTGATGGAAAAATGTTTGACGGCTCATCTATTGCCGGCTGGAAAGGTATTAACGAATCAGACATGATTTTGATGCCTGACGACAGCACAGCAGTTGTTGACCCGTTTACCGATGAAGCAACTATTATCATCCGTTGTAACATTGTTGAGCCTACAACCCGACAGGGCTACGAGCGCGATCCACGTTCTATCGCTGGCCGTGCAGAAGATTACCTCAAGTCTACTGGCCTGGGTGACACTGCTTTCTTCGGTCCAGAACCTGAGTTCTTTGTCTTTGACGACATTACTTGGGGTGCCGATATGAGTGGCGCTTTCTACAAAATTAATTCTGAAGAAGCTGCATGGTCTTCAAGCGAAAAATACGCAGACGGCAACATGGGTCACCGCCCTGGTGTTAAAGGCGGTTACTTCCCTGTACCACCAGTTGATTCACTGCACGATCTACGTGCGGCGATGTGTACTGCGATGGAGCAAATGGGTTTGGACGTTGAAGTTCATCACCACGAAGTTGGTACTGCTGGTCAGTGCGAAATTGGTATCCGTTTCAACACTCTGGTTAAGAAAGCTGACGAAGTACAGATTCTTAAGTACTGCGTACACAATGTAGCTCACGCCTATGGCAAGACTGCGACCTTTATGCCTAAGCCAGTCGTTGGTGACAACGGTTCTGGTATGCACTGTCACCAGTCTTTCTGGAAAGATGGCGAGAACGTATTTGCTGGTGACGGCTATGCTGGCCTGAGTGACACTGCCCTTTACTACATCGGCGGCATCATCAAGCACGCTAAAGCACTAAACGCTTTTGCTAACGCTTCTACTAACTCTTACAAACGTCTAATCCCAGGCTTTGAAGCTCCAGTTATGTTGGCTTACTCAGCTTGTAACCGTTCTGCTTCTATCCGTATTCCATACGTACCTTCCCCTAAAGGCAAGCGTATTGAAGCTCGTTTCGGTGATCCTACTGCTAACCCATACCTGATGTTTGCCTCTATGTTGATGGCGGGTATCGATGGTGTTAAGAACAAGATCCACCCTGGCGATGCAGCAGATAAGGATCTTTACGATCTGCCTGCTGAAGAAGCTGCAGCTATCCCACAGGTTGCTGGCAGCCTGCGTGAAGCTCTGGAAGAGCTGGACAAAGATCGTGAGTTCCTGACAGCTGGTGGCGTTTTCACTGACGACGTAATCGATGCTTACATCGAGTTGAAGATGGAAGAAGTTTACCGTGTTGAGCACACCACTCACCCGGTTGAGTTTGAGATGTACTACAGCTGCTAATCCAGCCGTAGAACAAAATCGAACAAGCCCGTCATTCCTCGAATGGCGGGCTTTTTCTTTGCCTGAAAACGGTCTAGTCTTTAGTTAGAGTCTGAAATAGAATCTGAAATAGAGAGTTGAGATGATAGACCAGATGCTAAAGTTACTTTTCCTGAAAGAACTGCCCCTGACAATCTTGGCGTTAGCCAGTTGCGCCACTCTGGCAGATGGGCAGGTCTACAAAATTGTCGATGCAGCTGGCCAAGTTATCTATACGGATACGCCGCCAGCGGATAAGCGCGCTCAACAGCTCGAATTGCCACCAATCAATCAGTTGCCAGTTTCTAATCTTGAGCAGGCGGATAAATTATCCTCTGATAAGCAACTATTTGGCGGATATTCAGCGGTTAATCTGGTTGCGCCGGTCGATGAGTTGCTTGTCCGCTACGATCAGCAAAATATTATTGTTCAACTGGCGTTGATCCCAGAGCTTCAGGTCGGTCATCTAGTGCAGTTCTATCTGGATGGGGCAATCTATGGTCGCCCGGTTGCAGCAACATCTTATTCAATCGGCAATTTGCAGCGGGGATCTCACACCGTTTCTGCTCGCATAGTAACCGCAGAGGGTGAAACTGTCGCCAATTCCCAGTCAGTCAGAGTGCATGTTCAGCGCCATTTCAGGCGCAAATAACCAGATATACAAATCACCGCGCACCAATGTGGTGCGCTCAGCTCCGCCGCGGCGTATAATCTTTGTTAAAGCGGCTTTAAAACAGCCTAAATAGTCAGTTTTCGGGTTCATTGCCATCGCAATTATTGGCCTGCTTATTGCAGATATAAATAAGATATTCAAAAAATAATATTAAGTCATTTGATTGGCATGGCATTTATGACCTCAGATCAGTTGCACAGATTACTTCTCGATAACCTGAACACGGCTGTATTGCTGGTGGATCAGAATTTATTGATTGATTACATCAACCCGGCGGCAGAAATACTGCTTCAGGTTGGGAGTATGCGCCTGCGCGGCACAGCAGCCAGTGACCTGTTTGATAATAGCGAAACTGCCCGCCAAACCCTTCGTGAATCTATCGCCTATGGCAATCCCCATACCATTCGCCATGAGTTTTTGAGTGGTCCCGGTGAATCCTCGCAGGTGGATTACACGGTTACGCCGATCAGTATTGATTCCGGGCAGTGGATTCTGATGGAGATGCAGCCGATTGATCGTATCTTGCGAATCAACCGCGAAGAGGCTCTGTTATCTGTTCACAATACTTCGCGAAGTCTTATTCGTGGATTGGCCCATGAGATTAAAAATCCACTGGGTGGAATTCGCGGTGCTGCACAGCTACTGAGCGGCGAGATATCTGAAAGCAGTATGGATGATGAGGCTGTAGAGTTATGCCGAATTATCACTACCGAAACAGATCGACTGAGAAAGCTTGTCGACCGTCTTCTTGGGCCCAATCAGCTGCCAAGTTTCCAGCTTATAAATATCCATGAAGTCACAGAACATATTTCAGCACTTTTAGAAGCTGAGGTTCAGGGTAAGTTAGCGATCACTCGTGATTATGACCCAAGTCTACCTGATCTGATGGGTGATCGAGAACAGCTTATACAGGCGGTGTTAAATATCGCTCGAAATGCTATGCAAGCAATCCTTGAGAGCGGCGTGAAAGAGCAAAAATTGACCCTAAAGACGCGCATTCAGCGAAGTTTTACTATTGGCGGGGTGCATCACAAAGCGCTCTGCCGTTTGGATATTATTGATACTGGTCCAGGTATATCCGAAGACATCAAAGAACGTATTTTCTTTCCTATGATAACCGGTCGAGATGGGGGTACAGGGTTGGGACTGACCATAGCCCAGTCGGCGATCAATCTTCATCAGGGAATCATCGAGTGTGAGTCAGAGCCGGGTCACACCTGTTTTTCAATTTATTTACCGATAAAGGCATAGCATGAAGACCACATCAGAAATTTGGATCGCTGAAGATGATCGTTCATTGCGTTGGGTGATGGAAAAAGCCATCAAGCGCGATGGAATAGAAGTCCAGAGCTTCGAGAATGGCGATGACCTGTTGGCGGCGCTGCAATTGTCACAGCCGGAAATTATTATCTCCGATATCCGTATGCCGGGAATTGACGGCCTCGAACTATTAAAGCAGATTCATACCTCGCGACCAGATATACCGGTGATTATAACCACCGCCCACTCCGATCTTGATAGCGCGGTTGCCGCCTACCAGGGTGGTGCTTTTGAGTATTTGCCAAAACCTTTTGATCTTGATGAACTGGTCGAAGTGGCGCGTCGTGGAGTTACTTTTGCCCGCGAGCAAAAGTCCAAGTTGGAACCAGTTGAGGCGCCGCCTGCCCAGGAAATTATCGGTGAAGCTCCAGCAATGCAGGAAGTCTTCCGCGCGATTGGCCGTCTGTCCAACTCCAACATCACTGTGCTTATCAACGGTGAGTCGGGCACAGGTAAAGAGTTGGTCGCCCATGCCCTGCATAGACACAGCCCGCGCAGAAGCTCCAAGTTTATCGCCCTGAATATGGCGGCTATTCCCAATGACCTTATTGAGTCGGAATTATTTGGTCATGAAAAAGGTGCCTTTACTGGCGCTGCGCAACGCAGGGAAGGTCGTTTTGAGCAGGCCAATGGCGGCACCCTGTTTCTTGATGAGATCGGCGATATGCCACCGGAAGCCCAGACTCGACTATTGCGTGTATTGGCTGATGGCGAGTTTTATCGCGTTGGTGGTCATACCTCGGTGAAGGTCGATGTAAGAATTATTGCCGCCACTCACCAGAATTTAGAAGAGTTGGTTGAGAGCAACCGTTTTCGGGAAGACCTCTACCATCGCCTTAATGTTATTCGTGTGCATCTGCCCAAGCTGGCCGATCGTCGCGAGGATATTCCTCAGTTGATGCAGCATTTTTTCCACCGTTCAGCCAAAGAGCTGGATATGGAGCCAAAGGTTCTCTCCCAAGAAGCTGAAGATTTCTTTTATGGGCTATCCTGGCCGGGCAATGTGCGCCAGTTGGAGAATATCTGTCGCTGGCTAACGGTGATGGCTGCTGGTCGCGAAGTGTTATTAACCGATTTGCCTCCGGAGCTAAAAGCGGAAGAGGCGACTACTGAGCAGCGTGTTCAGGGTGACTGGCAGCAGATGTTACGCCGCTGGAGTGAGCGCGAGTTGCAATCGGGTCACAAAGAGATTCTGTCTCAGGCACTGCCAGAATTTGAGCGCACTATGATTGAAACTGCGCTGGCGCATACCGGCGGGCGGAAAAAAGACGCAGCTCAGTTGTTGGGTTGGGGTCGCAATACGCTGACCAGAAAGTTACAGGAATATCAGATGGAAAATCAGGCTTTATAAGTAGAGTAGTAGAGTAGTAGAGTAAGAGAGTGGTAGAGATTCGTCAGTAGTCAGATCCAATTTCCAGCTATAAAAAAAACCCGCTATAAGCGGGTTTTTTTTGTTTTCTCAGAGCGCTTACATTACCAGTTAGTGAGTATTCGCTTCTGTCTTATCTTTTGCTGCCTCTGCCGCCTGTTTTACAGCATTGGTAAACAATGACTCAAAATTGATCGGTGGAATCATCAGTGGAGGGAATGATCCTTTGATTAGAGTGCTATCAATTGCTTCGCGAGCATAGGGCAGCAACATGGTTGCGCAGGTGACGTTGAGTACCTGTGCCAACTGCTGGTCATTAAAGCCTTTGATAGTAAACAGGCCTGCCTGCTCAACTTCGATAAGATAAATTGTCTCTTCTTCATCTTTAACCGTGACTGTTATTCGCAGTGCCACTTCATAAGTATTGTCATCAATCTTTGCCGACTTCGTGTTCAGGTCTTGACTGACTTTGGGTTTCCACTGCTTTTGAAAAGCGGCTGGGCCCTGGGGAGTTTCAAAAGAGAGATCTTTTAAGTAGAGACGCTGAACCGCAAAGTTGGGTCCGGCGTTTTCCTGTGCATTTGCTTCAGGGGTATTGTTGTCAGTCATGATTGTGCCTTCAAATATTTTTAATAATTGTTAATGCTTAGCTTTCTATATGGAGACGGTTTCACCCAGTTCAAGCCCGGCTTGAACAGCCGATTCAAGATTGCCTTGAGCTTCCAGATCGCGCAGCTCGTTAAAGCCACCAATATGCTCAGTTCCAAACCATATTTGCGGAACTGTGTTGCGGCCACTTTTAGCCATTACGCGACCTTTTAACTCTGGATCCTTATCAAGTGCTACATCCTGATAATCGATGCCTTTGGCGCTTAATAATCGACGCGCAGCGACACAAAAGGGACAGAATCGCGTTCCGAATAGTACGATATGGGACATAGGGTTCTCTTGTTCGTATGAGGATTTAAATTGGTAATTGTAGGCTTATTTGCCTTTTACCAGTGGCAGGCTTGAGCCCTGCCATTCACTAATGCCACCGCCTAATCGACGTACATTAAATTCCTGGCTGTTTAATGCTTTGCCTGCAGCGCCGGAATGCTGGCCGATTTTATCGGCCACTACAATTATCTTTTCGCGGTATTTCTCCAGCTCGGCAATGCGGCTAGCCAGCTTTTGATGGGGAATGCTCAGGGCACCGTGGATATGTCCAGATTCGAACTCAGCGGCGCTTCTGACGTCGACCACCACAGCTTCATCATTGTTCATTAAGCGAACCAGCTCGCTGGTCGTCAAAGTCTTTCCGCTCTTGCGTTGCTCGGTTAGAACAAATACACCAATTAACGCGGCTAAAAGGGTGATGAGTAACCACTGCTCACTGACAAAGACAAAAATTTCCACTGATATTTTCCATTAAAAATATAAAAAAATTAAATTTACCCGATAGGAGTATTGCTCTTATTTGGGTCTAATTTGGATCTAAAAAGCCTTGTATAGAAAGATCTGGGCTTCTTTGAAGCGCGCAAGTATACACAGGAATTGAAATCTCGGCTAACTCTTGAGTCGTGAGTAACTGCGAACAGCGGCTATCACTGCCATCGATGCCATATTGCGGTGCAATTTTCTGGCAGCGGAGCCACTCTGCCGAGGGATGCCCACTCTTGATTGGGCGCATGGAAGTCAGAGCCGCAGGAGGCTTCCAAGCCCATATCCTGAGCCAGACGTGCCATATCGCGAGTCACTGAAGGCACCTGCGATCCAGAAATAACTTCCATTGCCTCACCGCCTGCCGTTTTAAAGTCGGCTAATAGTTCAACTAATTTGCTTCGCGTCAGTTTGTACTTGGTCGGG
>Ga0257120_1002366_pt1 | contig 11367 bp, 8 predicted proteins | sample SI106_10metaG_FD_190153 | JGI IMG/M metagenome (GOLD analysis project Ga0257120, IMG submission 190153) | Marine microbial communities from Saanich Inlet, British Columbia, Canada - SI106_10 | ecosystem: Environmental > Aquatic > Marine > Inlet | place: Canada: British Columbia | collected... | reverse complement strand
AATGGGGCAAATCAAACCTAATGATGTGAAGTTTTTTGGTGGTTACTCTGGTTGGGGAGTAGGACAGTTAGAAGGTGAAATTGAGGATAAGTCGTGGATAATTGGAAAACTAAATACCGCCGACATCATTTCAGATAATCAAGAAACACTGTGGAAAAAGAGTTTGGAACATTTAGGCAATCAGTTCACTATCATGTCAAATTTTCCTGAAAATCCGAACATGAATTAAGGGCTGCTAAGCTCAAAATATCCTGAGCTTTTCCAGCCTGAATAGATCCGAAAAACTTATTCTCGAGCCTTTTTATCACTGAGATACCGGTTATCGCATTCGTCACCCAAATCTCTTCATATTGATTCAGCGCGTCCATGGTTAAACTTCCTTCCAAAACCGTCCATTGTTTTCCTAACAATCCATCTAAAATAGCTGAACGAATTGTTCCAGCTAAACATCCATCCGACAAACTTGGAGTGATTATCGTGCCGTTATGAAGTGCGAAAATATTGCTTGAGATTCCCTCTGTTGCATTTCCATCGGTGTTGAGAATAATGGCCTCTTTCACTCCCACATTCTTTGCTTCAACAGCTGCAGCAATATGAATACTCTTATTCAGTGCCTTGTAATTGCCAAACACATGCTTAGGTAGTCTGATGCGATCAAACACAAAGGCTGACTTCTCCTGAACAGGTTGAGGATACATTGAAAACCCATCACTAGAACACTCCATTAAAAGGCATCCTTGATTTGTTTCTGGAGTGTACTTCCCTCCACCATCGCGAAAAACTTGGATGCGCAGGGTTCCATTAACCACTTGGTTTCGTTTTAGCAACTCGAATATCCAATTGCAAATTATCCTTTGATCAAGGTCAAAATCGATTGCCAAAAATTTTAACGATGAATTCAATCGTTCATTGTGTCTTTTCCAAAAAACTGGACTCCCATTAGATATTCGAATTGACTCGAAGCATCCATCACCGTATCGAAGAGCCCTATTACTTAGGCCAATCTTTAATTGCGATGAATCAAGAAATCTATCTCTAAAGAAAACCGTACTCATTCCAAAGTCTTAAAATCAGTTCAGGTTTCATGCTGGCAGTAAATATTACGCCATAAATGGCTCCAAAATAATGTGCGGAGTGAGCTATTGGACTTTTTCTATTTCTATCCATATATATTTCATAGATCAAATAAAGGACTCCGAAAATGATTGCTGGTAAATCAAATCCGGGAATAAATATCAAGCCCAATGGACGCATTGGATTAATTAGAATATATGTAAATACGATAGCAGAAACCGCGCCTGACGCCCCCACGCCATGATAGCTATAGTCATCTCTGTTGCGAGCATAGCCCGGAATTGCGCTGAATAGGATTCCGCCAAAATAGAGCAGTAAAAACATCGGTATCCAAAGCTCACCAAATAACTGGCCATATTGCACCTCCACTGTTTTTCCAAATGTGTAGAGCACGTACATATTCACTACCAAGTGAAATCCATCTGCATGCACAAATGCGTGAGAAATGAATCGATACCACTCTTTATTACGTTGAATCATGTATGGTCGAAAATCCAACTTAAAAAAGTATTCTCTATTCTGCAGGCAAGTGATAGAAACTAGAATGGTGGCAATGAGAATAAAAAGAGTTATGGTCATACATCAAAATTAATAGACACCTTGAAGGCATCGCCAATATTCTCAATAATATCAGTGGCAATCATTGCATGATAACCAAGTTTACTTGCTGCAATATCACCCGCGACACCATGTAAACAAACACCACAAACCGCTGATACAAAAGCATTTTTAGATTGCGCAAACAGTCCGGCAATAATACCTGTAAGGCAATCACCGCTGCCAGCTGTTGCCATACCAGGGTTACCCGTTGAATTAAAATAAACCTTACCATCAGGAGTTGCGATGGCAGTATGCGGTCCTTTTAGAACGAGGTAATGTCCTAATTCAATTGCTTTGGTCCTTAATAATTCAATTCGATCAATTTCATCAACCGATGTGCCAAAAAGACGCTCAAATTCTTTGATATGTGGAGTGAGAATCGATCCCTTCGGAAATAGGGTCAATAATTTGCGGTTTGCGGCCATTAAGTTTAACGCATCAGCATCAACTACCATTTGTACATCAAGGTGCTGTAAAACCCATTCAAACAGGATCAGGGCCTCAGAATCCGCACCCAGACCAGGACCAATGGCGACTGAATTAATTCTCAAAGAACCAATTTTCTCATTCAAATGATCAGCGTCTCGAGTAATGGCCATTGCTTCAGGTATTGAAACCTGCAACGGCACAAGACCAATTTGAGGAATCAATCCCGTGCACAAACCTGCACCTGACCTCAATGCAGACTTAATGGAAAGAATTGCCGCTCCCATTTTCCCCTTCGACCCTGCTGCAACTAGCACATGACCATGACTTCCCTTGTGGTTAAACTTTTCTCGCTTAAAATATTTTGCAAATTGCTGAATCGCATCTACATAGTAGGTATTGGCCACCTGGTCTTCAATGGCCTTTTCATTTAACCCAATATCTAAAACCTGAACCATACCAAAAGCCTCCCCACTAAACGGAATAAGGCTGGACAACTTAGGAGCTTGAAATGTTAGCGTTACCTCGGCATTAACATGGACCTGCAGTTTTTTCGGTAAATAATCTGCAAATATTCCAGATGGAATATCTATTGCAAGAACTCGCGCATTTGCAGCGTTAATCTTAGCCACAATTTGCGCAACAAAACCCTCTAAAGGACGGGACAAACCAGATCCAAAAATGCCATCTATGATTATATCATGATTCGGTGAAAAGTTAGATGCGTTCTCAATTTCTTGAATATCAACTCCGCTGGTTAAAAGGCGTTGACGATTCAGATTGCATTCATTTGAGTAATTGGGTGAAAACTTGACAATGATTACCTCTACTTTGCATTCAGCATCTATCAAATGTCGAGCGATTGCTAGTGCATCGCCTCCATTGTTGCCCATTCCCGCAATAATGGCAACGGAATTATCGCTAGAAGTGTTTTTCAAAATCCAATCTGAGTATTTTCTGGCTGCTCTCTCCATTAGGTCTATGGATTCGATCGGTTCATTTTCAATTGTTGATTGATCTACCTCCCGAATTTGTGGACTAGTAAGAACCTTTAGCATGACTCAAAAGTAATGAGAGCGAACCCTAGAAAATATAAATCATATCTGCTGAAAATGCTCGATAATACCTCTACCATAAGCACATAATTGATCATTCAAGAAGATAACGGGATATATAAAGACGGGTTCTGGTGGGTTGTCTCCTTCATCATCAACATTGATAATCAAGCACTCTATCTGTTTCCGATGTAAAAAGTCAACAACATCTTCACATTGATCACAGGAGTTGGAAGTATATAGGACGTATCTCTTCAGCTTATTTTCGAATCAACTTGATATCGCGAACGATTTCTGATTGAAATGAGCTCTTACCTAGTATTTTCACTTCAAAGGCAACTGGTTCCATTCCATCCGCTTCTATGAACACATCATAGTTTCCAGGAGCTAAAATGATTACATATCGCATGGTACTAGCATTAGGAAAACAGTAACCCACCTCATCAGGATCGGCTAAATTGGTAACCGTTATTTGCGCATTTTCAATTTCGCCTTGAGATGTCAAAACTCCACGAATAATAGAGTATTCAGATTCAACTTCAGCAATTGTTAATCTGTACAAATCATAATCACCCTGCCCTTCCGGTCTTAATGCGGATATATAACCATATCGACCGGAGTTCGACTCACGATAGTTCATATCATCATCAACAGAGTTAATTGGATATCCTATGTTTCGGGGGTTCACGTAAGAATTTGAATCAGCGTCCCATTTGGCCTCAAAAATGTCAAAACCTCCCATTGAGAAATGGCCTTTTGAGCTAAAGAACATTTTTGATCCATCCGGAGAAATATTTGGAAAGTCCTCATCACGATCAGTGTTGATGCTAGGTCCTGCATTATAAGGTAATCCCCATGCACCTGTAGGCAAACGTTTTACAATCCAAATATCCGTACCTCCATACCCACCATCTCTGTCACTCACAAAGTATATTGAATTTCGGTCAGTACCATAGGTAGCAGCGATTTCTCGGGACTTCTTTAGGTTTATCCTTTCTCCTAATGCTTTCACATTCTCAAGGTGATCATTAGAGAACTCAGCCTCATAAATATCTCCAGAAATGCTTTCTAACCCTTTCATCAAAAGCATGTTCTCACCAGTTGACTCCATTCCAATAACTACTTCACTCTCACCTGGTTCATTGTCCGCGCCTGGCATTTTTATTGCATCAGTGTATTCACCATCTTCTACTCGTGAATAATAGATATTAGAAGCGTATGTTCCATCAGGTATTTTCTGACTGCCGTCATTTCTTTTAGATGTAAATACAAGGAAGCTTTCATCAGCTGTCACAAAAGGAAAGTAATCTGGATAAGGACTATTTATATGATCCCCTAGATTCTCATAAACACACTCCTTTGGGAATTTCATCAATTGGTAAGCGTTTTCACAATACTCTATTTCTATCTCAGCCTCTTCTTCAGAGAAGTCATCACCTGCTGCTCGGTATTGAATATATTGGTTAAACTGCTCAATCGCTCTATCAAATCGCATTTCAAATTGATATGCCTTTCCCATTAAATAATGAACTGTAGCCGACTCCTCATCATAAAAAAGAACCTTTTCGAAATATGGAATAGCTTTCTCCTTTTCGTAGTCAGAATTCAAATAACAAAAGCCAAGGTTATAATTTATGCGAGTATTCTCTTGATCTTTTTCAAGAGCTAAGGCATATTCAAGCATGGCCTCCTGATAGTTTTCGTCAAAGAACAATCGATCTGCCCTTTGCAAATCACCCGAAGGCATTGTCTTTTTCTCGGCAGCAGCAGGAGTGTCCTGAACAATTTGCACTGAATCTTCTTGGGCAGACAAGCCAAGGTTTAATGCAAGGGTGAAAACGAAAAAGATGAATAGATTTCTCATTATAACTATTACTGAATCCCCAAATTTAAGAATGCGCTTGAGAGGCTCCGTATTTTTTTTACGAACTATGGTCTGCAATAATGAACCAAGCACCGTTTTGTTTCTTCCAGACGAGCGTAAAACGACCTGATAATGTATCTGATTCTCTCAATAATGACCACTGACCAGTTGAGTATGCACTAGCCCTACTCGTGAAATTTGTTTGAATATCTTCAAAGTTTAAAAACCCCATAGCTGCTTTGTTAGGATAAGCAGCTTTGTACCTATCCAAGGCTGCTTGCCAGCCTTGGCTCATGACCTTGGTTCCTGTAAAAACCAATGAATCGCTCATCCAATAGCCTTTCATGTATCCGTCTATATCCCCTTTATTCCATGATATAGCTTGCCCTGACATTACGCCTTCTATCATTTCCGAATCTCGAACATGATCAGTTTTCATTTCACATTGACTAAAAATCAATGCTATTAGAAAGAGGGAAAATAATCTAATCATCAGTTAATATTTCCCAAGTGTGATCACCCAAAAGCTTCACAGATGAAATGAAATCCCATTTGGGTTTAGATCTACCCCAATCGTCTGGTGACAGCATGGAAACTTTATTTTTTCCACTCTCATCTGAGTACAAATGATAGGTATGGCCAATAACTGGCTGAAAACCAATATTTGATTCATAGATCATCTCAGAAACCTTCTTTCGATCTTCAATTTTCTTGGCTTCGTCAATTAAGAGCTCAATTTGTCGCTTTATCTGTCCAATCTGCAAATCTGTTTGCTCGTACATGGCAGATAGAGCCCGCCCCTTCAATTTACCCTTATCCTCGGGTCTAATTAATGCGCTACCAACATGATGCGCATATTCTAGAAGACCTGGTGATTCTGTCGTTTTGTCTTTATCAATGGGATTTGAGTCATTTATGCTCATTCTAAATCGAATCTTTAAGTACAGTTTTACTTTAGAAGCGAAAATTGTCCATGGATCTCCTTGTATTCTCCTTCGGAATCTTGAAACAAAATATCATATGTATAAACACCACTTTGTGCGACTTTGTTGTCTGAGGACTTTCCATTCCAAGAAAACCCCATGTCAGAAGATTGCATGATAAGATGTCCCCAACGATCCCAAATTCTAATTTCAAAACGGTTGCCCTCATTAAATCCTTTAAGTAGCCACACATCATTATTTCCATCACCATTTGGCGTGAAAGCATTAGGAATGTAAAGAGTAGTTACAGGATACATTTCAATAACATGAACTATGGTATCAGAGCAGTTGTATTCGTTCCAGGCTGACATGTGAACTGTGTATTTACCTGAACTCAAGTACTCATGAGCGGGAGAAAAATCGGTTGAAGAAGTGCCATCGTCAAAACTCCACTTCCAACGCACACTATTCTCAGAACGATTTTCAAAAAGCATTAAAGGATCAAACAAGTCAAGTCCTTGTTTTTCAAATGCAAATTGGGCAGTGGGGTGCGGATAAACAGAGATAATATCTGATTTCTCCAATGAAGCTACGCAACCTTTATCACTTGTCGCTATTAGCTTCAGGTCGCATAAAACTGGTTCAAGAGTGTCGTTTTCCAAGTACAATTTAGGAGAAGTTTCATCAGAATAAGCCTTTCCATTGACTCTCCATTTGTAGGTCAATTCGCCATCTACTATGCTACTCAGATTAATCGCTCTTGGCGAGAGTGGCGAGCAACCAGCCTTTGGTGTAACGTCAAATTTTACAACGGGTGTCATTGGAACAGTGACATCATGTTGAGTAGTTTGATAACATCCTTTGTTTGACCATACTTTAAGATTAACAGTGTATGAGCCAGGAATTGCATAAACGTTTTTAGGATCCGAGGTATCGGAAACATTCGCATCACCAAAATCCCAGCTCCAAGAATCTACCAAACCACTGGATATAGTGCTCAGATCTGTAAACTCAGAAGAAAGACCTGAGCATGCCATCTCCTGTGTGAAATTAGCATCCGGAATTGGAAATATTTCTGGATAGTTTCTAGTACTATCGACACATCCATAGTTACTTGTAACCAATAAAAAGACGTTAATCTTTTCAGATATACTTGTGACATAAGTCGGGTTTTGAAGCGTCAACGCAGTTCCATTCACATCCCAATCCCAGCTAATAATTTGATCTCCACCTGGAGTATGTTGAGCAATATTACTTTGGTCGAATATGGGCAAAGCATCGCCATCACAAACGTTGTTTTCCCAATTGAATGCTGCTTGTGGTGCTGGATAAACTCTAATGCTGTCTAAGGCAGTATCCTTACATCCAAATTGAGTCGTAACCTCCAATATAACCGAGTATATTCCTGGAGAATTATAGACGTGAATTGGACCTGAAGAAAGCGATGTTCCACCATCACCAAACGACCAATTATATTGGGTAATACTACCACTTTGTGACGTAGAGTTCTGAATATAATTGACGGGCAAATTCTCACAATTTGGAGGGGCATCAAAGACAGAAACAGGAAGGTGATAAACGGTAATATTCTTAGTCAAAGAATCTTTACAACCTCCATCTGTAGTTACTTTCAACTTTACTGATTGTTGACCCGAAGATTGAAACTGATACTGTGGCGTGTTGTTAGTAGATACAGATCCATCACCAAAATCCCAATCCCAAGCGGTGAAATATCCCGTTGCCAACGTTGAGCTATCTTGAAAAACACTATTCTCATTAAAACAGACACTTGGCACTTCAAAATCTGCGTCTGGCATTGGATAAACTGTTGTCAATTGAGTCAGGGAGTCTCGACAACCCAGTGAATCATAGACAATCAGTTTAACTGCGTACTGGCCTTGGGTACCATAGGTATGGCCAACTGAGTCGGCTGTATAATCGATTGATCCATTGTTTTCTACATCCCATTCAATACTTGTAATTCCCGTTAGGGCCTGTACACTCGAATCAATTAGCACAACATCTGAACCGTCACAGGCATCTGCAATACTAAATTGAGGTACAGGATTCGCGAAAATTTGAATGATAGTATCTGTTGTATCAACACAGCCTGCGTTATCCTCTACCGCCAATTGCACTGTATAATAGCCGCTTTGATTGTACAGGTGAATCGGCATTTCATTGGTATCCGCTGAGCTACCATCTCCAAAATCCCAATCCCAAGCTGTAATTGAACCATACGGCAAAGATGTTGAGTCGACAAAAAAGACACTATCACCTTTGCATACATCCGAAAAGTCAATGGATGCATTTGGAGCTTCATGTATGTATACCAAGTTATGCGCTGTGTCCGTGCACCCGTTGATATCAGTTGCTACCAAATACACATCATACAATCCAGCGCTATCATATACATGTTTTGGATTAGTATCTAGGGAGATCGTGCCATCTCCCAATTCCCACCAAAAGGTGTCAAGGTTAGTGTATGTATTTGTGCTGTAACAGGCGCCCGTGTCTATAAAATAGAATTCAGACGTATCACCCAAACAAACGCTTTCAGACTCCATTCCAAAGTCTATATATAGTTCGTAGTTGAAATCCCAATAGTCAGTGCCCTCTTGAGAGAAACTATAAAATCCAAAAAGTCCAGGTTCAAAGCAACCGCTTTGATCGAAAATGGTATCCGCATTAATGGTTATTACCGCCCTCGTTGGTGTATAATAGAGCTCAAAGTCGTACTCGGTAAATGACACCCATCCGCTTGTAGTGCTGAATTGAGTTTGCAAAACTTGAAATCCTGCCGAATTAGTATGGTTCCAGAAATTTGGAAACACCTGAGGATTAGTCCTGGCTATAGCAGTATCTACTTTACACAATGAATACCCTTCCTGAGCAGCATATCCAGACCATGTTTGTCCATTTTTCTTCCAATCAAACAAGTAGTAATTATGATACATTGTGTCTGCATTCCCTCCATTCCAAGTGTAATCCCATGTGTCTTTGAAACCGAAGACAAAGCCAACATAATCATCATCCGAATTGGTGGCAACCTCAAAGGTTCCCGTGATTTTAACATTGATTAGTGTATCTGGCCCAACATACATTAATGGAAATAACGAATTACACTGAGAACTCAAGCTGCTGTCTCCAGCACCTAAGACCCAGCCACCTCCAGCGCATGCTTGGCTTGAGGTTGAATCACCGGTTGTCACCCACTCCTCAAATGTCACATTCTCAAAGCACTGCGCCTGCGATTCCTGAATATATCCAAAAGCAACAAACGCCCTTAAGACAAAAAAATATTTCAGCGAAAGTTTCAGTTTACCGGAGTTTGTTCAAATATAGTGTTGGCACACTTTGTGAACGCACAAAGACCCATTTGGTTGGCAGAAAGCATAACTTAATCGAAGAAAGTTTTAAACTTAGTTCAATCCGTATTTATCCAAGAGATAAACTAATGCCGTTATTGAGGCAGTTCCAAGTTCTAATTCGCGCTTATTTACAGCATCAAAAGTATCAGTTGGACTGTGGTGATAGTCGAAGTAGCGCTGACTGTCTGGAACAAATCCAATCAAAACATTATCGTCTGTTTTCAGTGGTCCAATATCGGCTCCACTTCCACCCTCTTCTAATTGACTTACTCCATACTTTTCCAAGACGGGCTTGAAGGATAATATCTTTTGAACGAGCTTTTCATTTCCTTCCACATGAAAGCCTCGCGGTGTAAAGCCTCCGCGATCAGACTCAATGCAAGCCACATGATTCAATCCGTTTTTTTCAGCCTGCGCTGCATATTCTTTGGCACCTCTAAGTCCATTCTCTTCATTCATGAAAAAGACCACTCTTATGGTGCGCTTTGGAGTGTAGCCCGATTTCTTGATTAGTTCTAACACAGCCAGTGACTGCATTACTCCTGCGCCATCATCATGAGCACCATGACCAACATCCCAACTGTCTAGGTGCCCACCTAACAAAATGATTTCATCTGGGTATTTCGAACCTCTAATTTCTCCAATCACGTTATGTGATGGCACATCAGGGAATGTTTGACAAGATTGTTTCCAAATGAGTTCAACGATTTCACCTTCAGCGAGTAAATCACTTACAATTTCGGCATCTCTGGTAGAAATGGCTGCTGCGGGTATTGTATCTATCGCATCCTCATATGTCATTGAACCCGTGTGTGGAAACTCGTCAATTCGTAAATTTAATGAACGAACTATCGCTCCCACAGCACCGTACTTTGCAGCCTGAACAGCTCCCGCCCACCTGTGTTGAACACAATGGCCATAACTATGAAAAGTGTAAATATTCTCGGGATTCATTTCTTCATTAAAGAATACAATCTTCCCCTTGATATTCTCTTCGCCTAATTTCTCTAAATCTTCCCAGGTTTCTACCTCTTTGATTGGGGCCATCATGCCATCTGCATCCGTTGCAATGGATCCTCCGAGTGCCAAAACATTCACTTCGACTTTTGTACCGCCCGAGGACTTAATAAATGCCACTTCTTTTTCTCCACGAACCCAGTGTGGCACCATCACAGCTTGCTTTTGTGGATTCACACCTAAGTCGCTCATCAACTGAAAACTGTATTCAACAGCCTGTTCTGCTTGAGGTGAACCACTCAATCGAGAACCAATATTCAGACACATATCACCCAGCCAAGGATATACATTACTCTCCGTAAGTGAGAGCCTAAAAAGTTCATCGAATACTTTTTGGTCATCGAGGAAATCTACCCCCTTATTGTCCTGAGCACTTATTGGCAAAAAAGGAGCGGTAAGGAAAATAGATAGAGATAAGAAGCGTATCAAGGTTATTGCTTCACCAATTTGTGAAACATAGCGCCATCAAATGACTTGATGACCATGGTATATAAACCACTCGCTAAATTTGATACGTTCAGTTGATTGGTGCGGGGAGGGTTTGATTGAGACATCAAAATTCGTCCATTTACATCCATTATTTCTATGGATAAGATTCTTTCATCCGAAGTCACATTCAGTATGTCGTTCATTGGATTTGGAAATACATCAAAAGCAGCGCTAAGTTCCTCTAAACCTACGAGGTCAACGTTCATTGTTTTTGAATCAGAACCAAAGTCATTGTAAGCATAAATGGTAACGTCAAAATACCAAGGAGTTCCATAGTCATTGCAAGGAGTATTGCTATTAGAGCTATTTGAAGAGCCGTCACCGAAGTTCCATAAAACCGTAGTCGCGTTGATAGACGTATTGGCGAAACAAACATTAGCTTGATCGAATGAAAACGTGAAATCGGCTATAGGTGCAAGACAAGAATCGAGGCTAACCGTGGCGGAATTGGAAGCAATAGCATTTCCATTTCCGTCTGTGACGATACATCGATAATCGTCAGAACTAGGCGCAGCTTGACCAGTGTCGCAAACAGTTAACGTATCGTC
>Ga0257120_1002359_pt1 | contig 11391 bp, 11 predicted proteins | sample SI106_10metaG_FD_190153 | JGI IMG/M metagenome (GOLD analysis project Ga0257120, IMG submission 190153) | Marine microbial communities from Saanich Inlet, British Columbia, Canada - SI106_10 | ecosystem: Environmental > Aquatic > Marine > Inlet | place: Canada: British Columbia | collected... | reverse complement strand
CTGCAGATGATTTGTCGGCATTAAAAACTACTTTGAATGCATTTGTGTTTGATGTGTTAGGATTGATGAATGAAGCTACACAAGACCATTCAGAAAAAGTGAAAGGGGTCGTAAATTTGTTGATCAAATTGCGAAAAGAAGCAAGAGAAAATAAAGACTGGGCGTTGTCTGATCTGATAAGAGATGAATTGATTGCCCTGGGGATTCAGTTGAAAGATGGGAGAGAAGGAACGAGCTTTTCGATTCAGTAAGTTTGAAAAAAATACTCACATATCCATTTATTTTGTTGGTTCGTTTTTATCAAACAGCAATATCACCTTTTACCCCATCAACGTGCAGGTATCAACCAACCTGTTCTCATTATGCAATTGAAGCTTTGCAAAAACAAGGAATTTTTGCAGGAGGATGGCTGGCGATAAAAAGAATAATGAGTTGTCATCCATGGGGGGGGAGTGGATATGATCCTGTCCCCGAAAAGAAAAAGAAGTAAAATAAATCTCCCAAAGGGAGGCATCATAGTCATTTAGAAATTAGGTTTAGACATCACTCTACCTTACAAAAAGAAAATAGATATGAGTTTTTTAGCAATAGATTGGAATCCATCCATAGGTATAGATGTAGGTTTTTTTACCATTCGTTGGTACAGTATGATGTTTGTAGCTGCCTTTTTATTGGGCTTGCGTTTGATGAAAAAAATCTATGTAACAGATCTTATTCCTGTAGAAAAAGTAGATCCTCTTTTTATGTATACTTTTATTTCTATGCTGATTGGAATGCGTTTAGGAGATGTGTTTTTCTATAGTTGGGACTATTATCAAAACCATTTGTTGGAGATTTTCTTACCAATCAAAAAATCTGCAGCAGGTTGGAAATTTACTGGATTTACTGGTTTTGCAAGTCATGGAGCTGCAATTGGTATTCCTATTGCTTTGTATTTTTATGCAAAAAAACACTTGCAAAAACCATGGTTATTTATTCTTGACCGACTGGCAATTGTAGTTGCTTTGGCAGGATTTTTTATTCGTTTTGGTAATTTTTTCAATTCAGAAATTTACGGAAAAGAAACGGGTTCTAGTTTTGGGGTTATTTTTACAGTTGCAGGAGAAACGCTGCCTAGACACCCGACTCAATTGTATGAAGCATTTAGCTATTTGGCACTGTTTTTTGTAATGTGGTACCTGTATTGGAAAACCGACAAAAAACAAAAACTGGGGTATTTATTTGGACTTTTCACTGTGGCATTATGGTCATTGCGTTTTTTGATTGAGTTCCTAAAAGAACCTCAAGTACAGCAACGAGGAGATGAATGGTTTTTTAGCCCATTAAATACAGGTCAAGTATTGAGCATTCCTCTGGTCTGTCTTGGGTTCTTGTTAATGCTTCGAAAAAAGAAATAACCAATTACCCTTCAAATCCTTCTCCGCCGTCATTAGAATCTCTACCTCCTCTTTCTTGTTTTTTCTTTTGATTGAATCGGTAGGTGAAATTTAGAGAAATTTGACGCTCTCTCCATTGAAAGGTTTGATTGGAAATATTGCTAGGGTTGTCTCTATTCGGCGCATAGTTTACCGATCTTCTTTTTCGTGAATTGAACAGATCACTCACATTTAAAACCAAGGTTCCTTTCTCTTTAAACACCTCTTTACTAAAGGCTAAATTGGCAGAGAAAATTCCTTCCGATATATCTTGAGCACTTTCACTAGGACCTCGATACGAAAGTCTTGTTTGCCATTCTATCTCATACGGCAAGCGTATTCTTGTATTGAAACGAGCCCTCCAACTCGTGTTGCTGTTGCTTAGATCTTCTGTAACAGTGGTGGTAATATTGGTTACTGGGTCTAAGAAATTATAGGTATACACTCCTTCTGTTTTTGAGTTAAAGACATTGAAACTTCCATCCAAACGTACTGTTTTTGAGGCATTGTAATTGGAGGTAAATTCAAATCCATATCGATCTTCTGAAGCCAAATTGATGGGCTCTCGAATCAATACCGATTCGTCATTTCCGTTGATTTCTCTGATTTCTTGTCTGGTAACTCTGTTAATTGTGTTGGTAGAGTGTTGAAAATAAATCGATCCGTTTAGGGTGAGTTTTCCGATTTTGTTCAAGTATCCCAAGTCGAAAGAATTCGTAAAAGTGGGAGTTAAACCAGGGTTTCCTTTAAAGATAATATTTTGACTATTTCTAGATTCAAAGGGGTTCAAATACCAAAAACGAGGTCTACGTAATCGTCTGCTATATCCAATCGTAACACTTTGGTCTTCGGTGGCTTCGTAGCCGAGATTTACGGTTGGAAAGAATTCAAGATAACTAAAATCATTGTTTTTGTTGGTGTTTAATAATCGTACTTTGACATCGGTAGCTTCTAAACGAAGTCCCAATAAAAAGGATAATTTATTAAATTTATTTCCATACTGGGTATAAAATGCATGAATGTCTTGTTTGAATTCTAAGTTATTGGAAGGATCAAAATTAGGATCAGAAATAGGTGAAACTAAAAAATCGGAAGTCAAATCCTGGAAATCTCCTCGATAACCCGCTTCAAATTGTGATTTTTCACCAATGGGCAATACATAGTCTGCCTGTACTAAAGTATTTTTTGAAGCCTCATTTGTAATGTTTGATTCGTTTGTAAACCCAGTTTCTTTGTTGATGGCAGTTTCATTTTCTTTGCTATTACTATACTGAAGGTCTACAGTTAATTTATGACCATCCTTGCCAAGATTATTGGTGTAGTTCAAAGAGTATTGAATGGTTTGATCGTCAGAATCTTCATCCTGTATTCGAAGGGCATTGTCTGTGATGCTATTATTGGCGTCAAATTCTTCAATTGTATTTTCAGAGAAATTTCCTCCTTTAGTATTGCGATAAAAAACGGTTCCAGTCAAGCTACTTTTTGAAGTAAGAAAATATTCTAAGCCCACATTGGCATTAAAACTATTTTTTTTTCGTTTCCATATTCTATCTTCAATTCTAGAGTTGACGACTACTCCATTTGAAAAATTTTTCAAATCGGTAAATGAGTTTCCAGGCCCGTTGCTGTAGTTGTACCCAAAGTTGGAAAAGAGGTTGGTTTTTTTACTTCGTTGATTTAGGTTGGTCGCAATTTGATATTGATCTGGAACTCCAACGGTTGAATTTATCGAACCGTTAAAACCCAATGCTTTTCCTTTTCGCAAAACAATATTTAAAATTCCTGCAGTTCCTTCTGCATCGTATCTGGCAGAGGGTGAGGTAATGACTTCCACTTTTTCGATAGCGTCTGCAGGCAATTGTCTTAGGGCGTCTGCACCACTCAATCCAACCAATGCAGAAGGTTTCCCGTCAATTAAAATACGAACATTTTCATTTCCTCTCAACCTTACATTTCCTTCTACATCAACACTAACCGAGGGTACATTGTCTAGCACGTCTGAAGCGTTTCCTCCTTTAACAGTCATGTCTTTTCCTACGTTGTAAATACGTTTGTCCAAGCGAATATCTACGGTAGATTTTTCGGCAACGATGACCACCTCGTCCAAACTACTGGCATCTTCTGAAAGTTGAATTGTCCCAAAATTGGTATCTGAAGTTAGATTTTGTGTCGGTAGTTTTTTGCTTTTAAAAGAAATATATTCGATACTGATTTCATAGTTTCCTTTGGGGATGCTGATATTAAAGATCCCATTTTCATCCGTTATTCCTCCAGCAACCAATTTGGTTTGAGTTTCTTTTAAAATGACAGTGGCATATTCTAATGGTGTTTGTGTTTGAGCTTCTAGCACTTTTCCGTTTAGAGTGATTACTGAAGCATCAGGTGTTTTTTGTGCAACTAAAAATGTTACCGTAAATAGACAACAGATTAGTAAGGGGATGTTTTTTATCAAAGTTTTTATTTTTGTTATTTAGACTCTATGAAGTTTCAAAGGTTTAAATTATATCTAAAGAATACTCAAAATTGTTGAAGGAGGCCTACCAATGACTGCTTTATTGTTGTGGACAACAATAGGCCGTTCAATTAATTTAGGGTGGTTTGCAAGTATTTTGATGAGTTCTTGATCTGTGAATTCTTTTCCTTTAAAATGTTCTTTCCAAATTTTTTCGTTTTTACGTACCAAATTCAAAGGGGGGATATTTAACAATCGAATAATTTGGGTCAGTTCTTTTTCGGAGAGTTGATTGTCCAAATATTTTGTAATTTCATACGCTATATTGGAATTTTCTACTATCTGAAGTCCTTCTCTGGATTTGGAACAGCGGGGATTGTGGTAGATTTTTATCATCTGTAACTAAGTTTTTATTTTTTTTGTAAAGACTGTGAGAGTCGGTAATAGATTAAGATTGATCTGTTTTTTTCTGTCCATGTTGCATCAAATACGATTTTAAAAATGGGTTGATTTGCCCATCCATCACTGCATCTACATTTCCTGTTTCATGGCCAGTTCTTACGTCTTTTACCAGTTTATAAGGGTGCATTACGTAATTTCTGATTTGACTTCCCCATTCATTTTTCATTTTATTTGCTTCGATATCATCTCTTGCAGCTTGCCGTTTTTGCAATTCAATTTCGTACAATTGAGATTTTAACATTTTCATAGCAGTGGCTCTGTTGTCGTGTTGAGATCGAGAGTTGGAACAAGAAATCTGAATTCCTGTGGGTTTATGACTAAGTTGCACTTTGGTTTCTACCTTGTTTACATTTTGTCCACCCGCACCACTAGATCTAGCCGTAATTATTTCTATATCAGCAGGATTGATATCAATCTCTATCGAATCATCAGCTACTGGGAAAACATATACAGAACCAAAGGTAGTATGGCGTTTTCCGTTGCTGTCAAAAGGCGAAATTCTTACCAATCGATGTACTCCGTTTTCTCCTTTCAACCAACCAAAAGCATAATCGCCTTCAATTTCTATGGTAATTGTTTTAATTCCTGCCACATCTCCAGCTTGGTAGTTGAGGGTTTTTAGCTTAAAACCTTGTTTTTCTGACCACATGCTATACATTCTAGAGAGCATTTCTACCCAATCACAGCTTTCTGTCCCACCTGCTCCAGCGGTAATTTGTATGGTTGCAGACAAGGAGTCTCCTTCTTCGGAAAGCATGTTTTTGAATTCAATATCTTCTAAAAAAGTACTCAAGTTTTCAAATTGTTCATCCAGTTCAGCTTCTTCAACTTCCCCTTCCTTAAAAAAATCATATAAGACTTGAAAGTCTTCATTCAGTGCAATCGCTTTTCGATAATCTTCTACCCATTTTTTCTTAAAACGAAGCTCTTTCATCACCAGTTCGGCTTTTTTGGGATCGTTCCAAAAATCTGGATTTGCGGTTTCTTCCTCTTCGTTGGTGATTTCAATCAGTTTTTTATCAATCTCTAAATAGGATTTTAATTTTTCAATTCGGGTAGAAATATCTTTAAGTTGATCTTGTGTAATCATGGCTTTTAGCAATACAGAAGGTTTTATTATGATTGATTCAAAAGGCTATTGACCTAATCTGTGAATAATCGGATAAAATAAATCGATCTGATTTTTAACAAGTGAATTCATGCCAGTTTTTGATATTTACCAAATATGGCGCTTGTGCAAAAATAAATGAATTTTTAAGATTTCTTCTTTTTAAAATGGATAGATATTGTAAGGATTCAATAAAAATAGGGTGACGCTTATAAAAGTTTTCATTTTAGTTATATTTGCTCGCATTGAGTTTTTTCTCAATGGCTACTTATTGAGGTTTTAAATTTTAGCACAAAAACAGACAATGATAATAGATTTGATATCAGATACAGTCACAAGACCTACCGCGCAAATGATGGAGGCCATGTGCGCTGCAACAGTGGGGGATGATGTTTTTAAAATGGATCCTACGGTAAATACTTTACAGGAAAAGGCAGCCAAGATGTTTGGAATGGAGGATGCCTTGTTTTTTCCCTCGGGAACCATGGCTAATCAGGCAGCAATTAAATTGCACACCCAGCCAGGAGACAAATTAATTTGTGATCAATATGCGCACGTGTACAATTATGAAGGGGGAGGAGCGGCTTTCAATTCGGGAGTTACCTGTAAGCTAATCCATGGACATCGAGGGATGTTTTCTGTGGCACAGTTACAAGAAGCTGTAGCAGGACGTTCGGATATACATGTGCCTTTTTCGAGATTGGTTTGTATAGAAAACACCACGAACAAAGGAGGTGGTGCTTGTTGGGATTTTTCAGAATTAGAAAAACTTCAAAAAATAGCCAAAGAACACCATTTGGCATTTCATTTAGATGGTGCTCGTTTGTTCAATGCTTTGGTAGCCAAAAAGGAAACACCACAACAATACGGTGCGCTCTTTGATACCATTTCAATTTGTTTGTCTAAAGGTTTGGGAGCACCCATTGGATCGATTTTGTTAGGTTCTAAAGAAGCTATCGCAAAAGCCATACGCATTCGTAAACTTTTGGGAGGTGCCATGCGACAAGCAGGATTTTTAGCAGCGGCGGGAATCTATGCTTTGGATCATCATATAGAGCGATTGGCTGAAGATCATCTCAAAGCGAAAGAAATTGGAGCTGTTTTAGAATCGCTTGCCTATGTCACTAAAGTAGCCCCCATAGAAACCAATATCATCATTTTTTATGTTCATCAAGATATCGGAGCAGACACATTTATTCAAAAAATGAAGGACAAAAACATTCTTTTGACCCCTATGGGTGAGGGAAGAATTCGAATCGTAACTCATTTGGATTATACCAATGCAATGCATGAAATTCTTCTAAAAACTTTGCGAGAATTTTAGGTAGAAAAAATAGAGAATATAAGGCTTATAATGAATAGTAATTGGAGAAGATTAACTGCACTAGTGTACTATTTCTTTATAATTTCTATGGAGTTTTTTCAGTAAAAGGCCATAGAGAAGTTGATAAAAAAGCCAAAACAGCAATAGTGTAACCACTGTAACAACAAGCATTACAACAATGATCAACCAGTCTGGAGTACTTTGATACCCTCCTTGCGGATCTAAAAGCATGGCTACCGTCATTGTTATTGAAATAAAAACAATGTACGATAAATTGAAAAGGACATAGTATTGTACGGTTCTTCTAGTTTTGATGATTTGATGCATCAATTTATGGGTATTGTCTGTAACCGAAATATTTTGATAATTTCTATAAAATAGATAGAGGAAATAAACCATCACAGGGAGGGTTAAAAACTGTAATGATTGCACTATCGAATTGATCCCCAATTCTTCTAATATTTTTTCTTGTTTTGAAGTGTCGATCATAAGATTAGACCCAATCATAAACACAAATTCTAAAAGACCAATGACAAAAATCCATTTTACAATAGAAGAGGATTTAGACTGGGCAATTTTAGGAATTTCTTCAGGAGCAATTTGATAGGTTTCTCTGGGTTGATTTCCCCATGCTTTTTTATATTGTTCTAATACATCCATTCGTTATGGCTTCAAAATGGTTTTCAATTTTTCTTTGGCTCTATTCATTTTCACTCTTGCATTTACATTGGAGATCCCTAAGGTCTCTGAGATTACTTTGTAAGGCTTGTCTTCCAAATACAAGAAGATAATCGCCTTTTCAATATCCGTTAATTGATGAATTGCAGCATACAGTGCTTTCAATTGGATTTCTTCAGTATTATCATAATCGACAGATCGAATTTTATAGGCAAAATCATCAATATCCATGGTATGTATGCTTCGTATCGATTTTCGATATAATGAAATTGCCGTATTTAGGGCAACTCGATACATTCAGGTACTAAACTTTGAATCTCCACGAAACTTGGGGTAATTTCTCCAAAGTTGAATGGTGACTTCCTGAAATAAATCATTATGAGAATCTCTATCTGTCGTATAAATTCTACAAATTTTGTGAACGATATTCTGATTTTTTTCAAAGTCTAGTAAAAATTTAGCCTCTAAATCTTTTTGCACTTCCTTAGCTCTTTATATGATAAGTAACAAATGTGTAAAAAATGTTACAAGTTTTAAAACAAAATAAGCTTTTTTATGAAAAACAAGTATCTTTGTTTCAAATAAATACCACTCGTTTGAACAACATAAAACAAGATTTTACCATAAAAGACTTAGAAAATATTTCTGGTATTAAGGCACATACAATTCGGATATGGGAAAAGAGATATGATTTGTTACAACCGCAACGAACAGAAACGAATATTAGGTATTATTCCCATCAAAATTTAACCAAGTTGTTAAATATTTCTCTGCTGAACAAAAACAATTTTAAGATTTCTAAAATTGCTCTAATGTCTGAAGAAGAAATTATCGAAAATTCAAGAGCCTTAGCTTTTGAAGTGGCCGTAAATGACGAAGCAATTAATTCTTTTAAGTTGTCAATGTTTCAGTTTGATAAAACCTTGTTCAACGATACCTATAACAAATTACTACATCAAATAACTTTTAGAGATATTTTTAAAGATGTATTTATTCCTTTTTTAGAGCAAATAGGAATGCTTTGGCAAACAGAGACCTTATTGCCTGCTCATGAACATTTTATTTCAAATTTGATAGCTCAGAAAATCCAAATCAATACTGAAAAATTGCAATCGGGAGTTAGCAACGCAAAAAACACCTATGTCCTTTTTCTTCCTGAAAATGAAATACACGAACTAGGATTACTGTATTTAAATTATGAGCTCGTTTTAAGAGGAAATCACACCATCTATTTAGGGCAAAGTTTGCCTTTAAATAATTTGAGCTACTTTTTTGAAAGTGATCGAAAAATTAATTTTATTACCTCTATGACCATAAGGCCTTATGTAGATAAAGTAGTCGAGTATTTTCAAGAAATTGACACTATTTTACAAGGTTCTAAGCACAGTTTGATAGCCATTGGGAGCAAAACAAACGATGTACAGGACATCGACTTTAAATCTAATATTTCTTTGTATACATCGGTAAAAGATTTGCTAAAAGTGTTGTAAATTGTGAACTTAAAATTCCCCATAAAGTTTAATATATCCTATATTTGTTAAACAAACCTTACAATGAAAAAACATATATTTATAATTGGATCTGGCTTTTCCTCACTCTCTGCCTCTTGCTACTTGGCCAAAGCAGGCTATAAGGTTACCGTACTTGAAAAGAATGATACTTTAGGAGGTCGTGCAAGACAATATAAAAAAGACGGATTCACATTTGACCTAGGACCATCTTGGTATTGGATGCCCGACGTTTTTGAACGTTTTTTTGCTGATTTTGGAAAAAAACCATTCGACTATTATACGTTAGATAAATTGAGCCCAGGCTATGAAGTCTATTTTGGAGAGAACTCTTCTATAAAAATCGCGAGCAATCTTTCAGACATTTATGAATTATTTGAAGCGGAAGAAAAAGGGAGTGCCAAACATTTAAAATCTTTTTTAGCTTCTGCAAAAGCTAATTATGATACTGCAATCAAAGGCTTGGTATACAAGCCAGGGATTTCCCCATTGGAGTTGGTTACTACAACTACTATTGCACGAGTTACGCAGTTTTTTTCAACCATCAGAAAACAAGTTCGAAAAAATATTAAGAGTTCTAAACTGATTCAAATTTTAGAATTCCCTGTGTTGTTTTTGGGAGCAAAACCTAGCAATACTCCGGCCTTTTATAATTTTATGAATTATGCAGATTTTGGTTTGGGTACTTGGCATCCAAGAGGAGGGATGTACACTGTGATTGAAGGAATGATTTCTTTGGCTACAACTTTGGGAGTAGAATTTCAAACCAATGCTAATGTATCTAAAATACAAGTTGATGCCAACAAAAATGTAACTGGATTGGTGGTTAATGGAGATACAGTTGCAGCAGATTTGGTGCTGAGTGGTGCAGACTACCATCATACAGAAACACTGCTCGACCAAAAAGAAAGACAATATTCGGAAACCTATTGGGGCAAGAAAACCTTTGCTCCATCTTCGTTATTATTTTATGTAGGCTTCGATAAAAAAATAAAAAATGCAAGTCATCATACCTTGTTTTTTGACACTGATTTTGATGCACATGCAGAAGAAATTTACGATCAGCCAAAATGGCCTACAGATCCGTTATTTTACGCCAACTTTACTTCTATGACTGATGAAACTTCAGCTCCAGAAGGACAAGAAGCTGGTTTTTTCTTAATCCCATTGGCACCAGGAATTGAAGATACAGAGGCATTAAGAGAAGCTTACTTTGATAAAATAATGGAGCGATTTGAACAATTAACCCAACAAGAAGTTCGAAAAAGTGTTTTATTCAAACGTTCTTTTTGTGTGAATGATTTTAAAGAAGAATACAATTCGTACAAAGGAAATGCCTATGGAATGGCAAATACACTTTTACAAACCGCCTTTTTAAGACCCAACATAAAGAGTAGCAAAGTGAACAATTTATACTTTACAGGACAATTAACAGTTCCTGGTCCGGGTGTGCCTCCTGCATTAATTTCAGGAAAAATAGCCTCAGAATTAATCATAAAAAATCAGTTGTAACATGAAAAAATTATTTGATGATGTTTCCAACGATTGCAGTAAATTAGTAACTAAAAAATACAGTACATCGTTTTCATTGGCAGTTCATATGCTGTCTCCCAAAATAAGAAAGGATATTTATAATATTTATGCTTTTGTTCGTTTTGCAGATGAGATTGTAGATACATTTCATGACTACAATAAAGAAGAGTTGATGGCTCACTTTGAAAAAGATTATTATTGTGCCAAAGCACAAGGAATTAGCTTAAACCCGATTTTAAATTCTTTTCAGCAAACCGTTACCAGATATCATATTCCTGATGAAATGGTGCAAGCTTTTTTAAAGAGTATGAAAGCCGATTTGTATAAAACAGAATATACCACCAAAGAAGAATACGATGCATACATATATGGATCTGCAGATGTGGTAGGTTTAATGTGTTTGAAAGTCTTTGTCAATGGTGATGATCAAATGTATGAGAATTTGAAAGATGCTGCGATGCGTTTGGGATCTGCATTTCAAAAAGTAAATTTTTTAAGAGATTTAAAAGATGATTTTGAATTGCTAAACCGTTCGTATTTTCCAAATATCGATTTGGGAAAATTAGATGCAGTTTCTAAAAATTTAATCATTGAAGAAATTGAAGCCGATTTTGAATATGCGTTTTTGAATGGAGTATTAAAACTCCCAGTTGAAGCCAAATTTGGGGTGTATATGGCTTATCGATATTATCGAAGATTGCTGAAGAAGTTGCACAAGATTCCTTCAGAAAAAATAATGGATACCAGAATTCGAATTTCTGATCCTATGAAAATTAATCTTTTAGCAAGAAGCTACGTAAAATACAAATTGAATATCATATAATGAGCTACGCATTAATTACTTTAGGTGTTTTTTTAACAATGGAAGGTGTTACTTGGTGTACACACAAATATGTAATGCACGGTTTTGG
>Ga0257120_1002357_pt1 | contig 11401 bp, 10 predicted proteins | sample SI106_10metaG_FD_190153 | JGI IMG/M metagenome (GOLD analysis project Ga0257120, IMG submission 190153) | Marine microbial communities from Saanich Inlet, British Columbia, Canada - SI106_10 | ecosystem: Environmental > Aquatic > Marine > Inlet | place: Canada: British Columbia | collected... | reverse complement strand
TATAGTTCCTCATGCACCTTATTCTGTTCCTCCAAGATTGATGCGTAAAATTGGAACCTCTTTTGATGAAAAGGATGCAATACTTAGTATTCATAACCAAGAAACGAAAGAAGAGAATGAACTTTTTATAGCTAAAAGTGGAAAGTTTTCTACTTGGTTAAAAAGTATAAATGCAAGTTCATCTATTTGGTTGGATAGGGATAAATCAACTGATATTTTGCAAGAATTAGGCGATAATAAAATACTGTTAGTCCACAATACTTTTACTAAAAAGGAAGAATTAACAGGTAATTATTACTGCACTTGCCCAAAAGCAAATTTATATATTGAAAATGCTTTGCCAGATTATTCCATTTTTGATACGGATAAATTATGTGTCGGCACAGATAGCTTGGCTTCTAATGACTCACTTTCCATTTTGGAGGAACTCTTGGTTGTTCAAGAAAACACTAATTTTGACATGAATACGCTACTTAAAATAGCCTCTAAAAATGGAGCAGAAGCTTTGGGTTTTGAAAATTTAGGAACTTTTGAAAAAGGGAAAATTCCTGGTGTGAATTTAGTGGTAGAATTATCTAAGATTACTAAATTAGTATAGAAGCAATTTTCAAATCCTCTTTAGTTGTAATTTTAAGGTTTTTCTCTTCACCTAAAAGAGTAGTAATTTTTCCGCCATTTGCTTCAAATACAGAAGCATCATCAGTAAAAGTTTCAGAAAATTCTTGGGAGTAAGCATTCTTTATGTCAGAACTTAAAAAACATTGTGGAGTTTGTACTTTGTAAAGGTTGTTTCTATCAATATGTGTAGAGTTATTTCCTTCAACTTTTCGAATAGAATCTTTTACAGGAATAATAGGAATTACTCCGATTCCACTTTTTGTTTCAGCAACTAAATTATCAATTAATGCAGCAGAAATAAGCGGACGAACTCCATCATGGATAGCGACAATAGCATCATTGTCAACTTTTGATAATCCATTTTTTACAGAATGGAATCTTGTTTTTCCTCCTGCAACTAAAGTGTGTTGTTGCTTAAAATTATGTGTTTGACATAATGCTTCCCAATAGTCAAATTGCGTAGGAGGTAAAACCAAAACAATTTCCTCAAAATGAGAAAATTGTTTTATAGTGTGCATCAATATAGGTGTATTATTTAATAGTAAAAATTGTTTTGGGAGGTTTGCTTTCATGCGCAATCCTTTTCCTCCAGCAACAATAATCGCTATCTTTTTCACCTTAAGGAAGTATTAGCATTGCATCTCCAAAAGTATGGAAGTTGTATTTTTTCTTCAAAGCTTCTTTGTATGCTTTTTTTAGTAAATCCAAACCTGAAAAGGCTGCTACTTGCATCATTAATGATGATTTTGGCAAGTGGAAATTAGTTAGCATACAATTTGCAATTTGGAAATTATGTGGTGGAAATAAGAAGATATTTGTCCATCCCGTATAAGGAATTACTTCACTCTTAGTTGATACAGAGCTTTCCAAAGTACGCATTACAGTTGTACCTACAGCACAGATTTTTTTCCCTGTATTTTTTCCTTTATTTATTATTGCAGAAGCTTCATCCGAAATAATAATTTCTTCTGATTCCATTTTATGTTTAGAAAGATCTTCTACCATAATATCATTAAAAGTACCTAAACCAATATGTAATGTTGTCTCAGCAAATTCAACACCTTTTAGCTCCATTTGTTTCATTAATATTTTGCTAAAGTGCATTCCTGCAGTTGGTGCCGATACAGCTCCTTCATGCTTTGCATAAATAGTTTGAAAACGCTCAGTATCTTCTTCTGTTGGCTCTCTATCAATATGCTTTGGAAGTGGTGTTTCTCCTAGTGCTGTTAAAGTTTCTTTAAACTCTTCATGTGTTCCGTCAAATAGGAAACGCAAAGTTCTTCCTCTTGAAGTTGTGTTATCAATTACCTCAGCAATTAATTCATCATTTTCCCCAAAAAATAATTTATTCCCAATTCTTATTTTTCTTGCAGGATCAACTAATACATCCCAAAGTCTGTTTTCTTGATTCAATTCTCTAAGTAAAAATACTTCAATCATTGCACCCGTTTTTTCTTTATTAGCATGTAATCTTGCTGGAAAAACTTTTGTGTTATTGGTTGCAATTACATCTCCTTCATCAAAATAACTTCCAAGATCAGATACATTTTTGTGCTCTATCTCTCCTGTTGACTTATGTATAACCATTAGTTTCGAATCTTCACGATTTTCATTTGGTTTGTTAGGAATTCTAGTTTGAGGTAAGTCAAACTTAAACATGGATAATTTGTATTTCATTTGGGAAATTGGTTTAGATTAAAGCCGGCAAATATAAAGCATTGGCAAGCGGAAGTCAAGTGTTTAGTTGTTTAGTTCTTTCTCAAAGGAAGAAACAGTCATTGCATTGCTTAGTAGGTGGTCCCCAATAGCGGTTCTGCATAGTTTAGATAGGTGTGCCCCACTATCTAGTGCAGATCCATAATCATGGGCTATGGACCGGATATAAGTTCCTTTACTACATTTTATTTCAAAACTTACTTTTGGCATCTCAATTTCGGTAATCTCAAATGCATGAACACTTACCTTTCTTGTTTCTATCTCAAAACTCTCGCCTCTTCTTGCTTTTTCATAAAGGCGTTCACCTCCTCTTTTTAAAGCCGAAAAAATAGGTGGTCTTTGATCAATTTCTCCTATGAATTGAGCAGTAGTTTTATTAATTAATTCCTCAGTAATATGCTTAGTTTCAAAAGTAGCATCTACTTCAGTTTCCAAATCATAACTAGGAGTAGTACCTCCTAAGGTAATGTTGCCAGTATATATTTTTTCTTGCCCTTGAAGTTCTGAAATACGCTTTGTGAATTTACCTGTACACACAATAAGTAAGCCACTTGCTAAGGGATCTAAAGTTCCTGCATGACCAACCTTTATTTTCTTTAAACTGTACTTTGTGCGGATGAGGTTTTTAATCTTTTTTACAACATCAAAGGAAGTCCATCCTAAAGGTTTGTCAATCAAAAGGATTTGCCCAGCTAAAAATTCCTCTACTGATTCAGGGAAATTTTCCATATTATAATAATGATGTTACAATTACAATTGCACCTACTGCAAAGCAGTAATACGCAAAGTATTTTAATTTGCTACTTTTTACTAATTTAATCATCCATTTACAAGCAATAATTCCTGTAAAAAATGCAGCAAAAAAACCAATTATTAATGGAAAGGAATTTGCACTTTCATATTGAATATCTCCAGATAAAATATCTTTTGCCATTTTTCCAAATATTAATGGAACAACCATTAAGAAGGAGAAGCGTGCTGCTTTTTCTTTATCTATACCTAATAGTACAGCTGTTGAAATAGTTGCTCCTGATCGTGAAATTCCTGGTAAGATGGCAATAGCTTGTGAGATCCCAATAAGAATAGCGTGTTTAATCCCTACTTTTTTTGCTGATGCTTTTGCTTTATCAGCTAAGAATAATAATAATCCAGTAACTAAAAGCATACTTCCTACAAGCGTTAAGGCTCCTCCAAAAAGAGCTTCTATTTCATCATTAAAAAACACTCCCACTAAAGCTGCAGGTATCATTGAAAGAACAATTTTTAAGGAGAACCATAAAGAATCATTTATTTTAAAATTTGATATTTCCTTAAATGTAAAAGAGACTCCTCTTTTTATCAATAGGGTTATTCCAATAATAAAAACTGTAATAGGAATAAACATTAGATTAGTAATAATCCATAAAATATCTGCTAATAATAAAAACCCAATAAGATTAATTACAAATAATAAAGATTTGTTTTTTACAATTATTGTAAATCCGTTTAGGATTTCTAGAATATCTTTTCGAAAAATAATAATAGTAGAAAGTGCAGTAGCAAAATGTAGTACTACTGTCATAAGAAGGCTTTCTTCTCCTACTTTATTTTCTCCTAAAATGGCTTTTGCAATTTCCAAATGCCCACTACTGCTAACGGGCAAAAACTCAGTTAGTCCTTGAATAATTCCAAGGATAATAGCATTAATAATTTCCATGTGTTAAGCTTGTTTCCCTTTGTGCATTACCGCAAAAATTTCAATTACAAAACCTATTGCTAATAAAATTGGGGCAAGTGTTAATCTTTGGAAATTAAATATCTCATCAGAAAATTTTGTAGGATCTTCTGAACCTCCTCCAATCATTAGGATTAGTCCGCTAGCCATAAACGCTAAACCGACAAGTAATAAAATATAATTCTTTTTTGTAAATGCAAAGTCCATAGGTAAAGTTTTAGTTGTAAAGTTCGCTTTCGTTTTGTTTTATAAATTTCCGTACTGCAAAAAATGTAGAGATCCAACTGAGTAAAAATCCTGAAATAAAGATTAAAATAAAGATAGTCCCGATAATTTTTAAATCGGTAATATTTAGCATGCTTGCTGTTTCGCTTTGTATCATTTGTATAGACCCAATCAGCATAAAAATAGCAAAGATAGAGCTGTAGATTCCTTGATAAATTCCTTTTGCCAAAAAGGGTTTTTGGATAAAGCTATTTGTTGCTCCAACTAGTCGCATAGTACGGATTAAAAATCGTTTGGAATAAACAGAAAGTCGAATCGTATTATTGATAAGTGCAAAAGCAATAACAAATAATAAAACGCAAAACGAAAGCAAGAAAAAAGTAAGACGGCTTACATTGCTATTTAGTTTGTTAATCAAATTTTCTTGATAATAAATAGCGTGAACACCAGCATTTTCACTTAATTCATCTTTAATTACCTCTAGGCTATCCGTGTTGGCATAATTGGCGTTTAGTTTTACATCAATAGAAGCTAGTAGCGGACTATATCCTAAAAAACTTACAAAATCCTCTCCTAAATCCCTTTGTAAATCGATTGTAGCTTGTTCTTTTGATACAAAAGTGCTGCTTTTTGCAAAGCTAGCGGCATCTAATGTTTTCTGGAATTTCATAATTTCCATTTCATTTACTCCCTCTTTTAGCATTATAGTAAAGCCAATGTTTTCTTTTACATAATTGGATAGTCTTTGGGCATTTATCAGAACTAAACCTAGTAAACCAACTACAAATAAAACAAGGGATAAGCTAATAATAACTGAAGCTGATGACGATAAAATTCGCCTGTTTAATGATGTGTTGTTGCTTGATTTCATATAGTTCGCTAAAATATAAAAATACAAATTACTAATTGATGTTATTCATTAACTTTGCAAACTGAATAATATTATAAGATGGATTACAATTTTAACGAGCTGGAAAAGAAGTGGCAAGGCTATTGGAGAGAAAACGAAACTTACAAAGTTTCGGAAGATACTAATAAAGAAAAATATTATGTGTTGGATATGTTTCCTTACCCTTCAGGGGCGGGCTTACATGTTGGGCACCCACTAGGGTATATTGCTTCTGATGTATTTGCTAGATACAAGCGTTTAAAAGGCTTTAATGTATTGCATCCTATGGGATACGATTCTTTTGGGTTGCCAACTGAACAATATGCTATTCAGACAGGAATTCATCCTGCAGTAGCTACAAAAGATAATACTGAAAGGTATAGAAAACAGCTAGATCAAATTGGTTTTTCGTTTGATTGGAGTAGAGAAGTACAAACTTCTGACCCTAATTATTATAAATGGACACAATGGATTTTCAAGCAATTGTTCAATTCTTGTTATTGCAATATTGAGGATAAAGCTTTGCCAATTGAGGATTTGATTAATTATTTTGAAAAAAATGGAAATGAAAACTCAAAAGCAGTTTGTGATGATAATACCCCAAGTTTTTCAGCAGAACAATGGAGTAATTTTTCTGATGCAGAAAAAGAAAAAATGTTACTCAATTATCGTTTGGCATTTTTGTCGGACACTTGGGTAAATTGGTGTGAAGGATTAGGAACTGTACTTGCTAATGATGAGGTGAAAGATGGACTTTCGGAAAGAGGAGGTTTCCCTGTAGAACAAAAATTAATGAAGCAATGGTCCTTAAGGATTACGGCTTATGCGGATAGATTGATTTCAGGATTAGATACTGTAGATTGGTCGGATTCAATAAAGGAAATTCAAAAAAATTGGATTGGAAAATCAAAAGGGGCGTCTGTAAGTTTTCAGTTAGAAAATTCGGATGATAAAATTGAAGTTTTCACTACTAGACCAGACACTGTTTTTGGAGTGAACTTTATGGTGTTAGCGCCAGAACATGAATTGGTAAATACAATTACAACTACTGAGCAAAAACAGGAAGTTGAAACCTATGTAAATACTGCAAAACTAAAATCAGAAAGAGATAGACAAGCTGATAAAAGCGTGACGGGAGTATTTACGGGTTCTTACGCTATTCATCCTTTCACTGGAGATAAAGTGCAAGTTTGGATTGGAGATTATGTATTAGCTTCTTACGGTACAGGTGCGGTAATGGCTGTTCCGTGTGGAGATCAGAGAGATTGGGATTTTGCAACTCATTTTGGTTTGGAAATCATCAATATTTTTGAAGATGTTGATGTAACTGAAAGTGCCAATGAAGAGAAGAGTGTGAAAATTGCAAATTCTGATTTCTTAAATGGATTGACGGCTAAAAAAGCAATGAATTTAGCAATATATAAAATTGAGGAAGGAGGTTTCGGGAAAGGTAAAATCAATTATCGTTTGCGTGATGCAATTTTTAGCAGACAAAGATATTGGGGAGAACCATTTCCAGTTTATTATAAAGGAGAAACTGCTTATGTTTTGGAAGATGATAAGCATGTTACACTTCCTAAGGTTGATAAATATTTACCAACTGCAAGTGGAGAACCACCATTAGCTAGGGCCAAAAAAGAGGATTGGAATGTGTATGAGGGCGATAGAATGGAAACTAATATTATGCCAGGTTGGGCAGGCAGTTCTTGGTACTTTTTGCGTTATATGGACCCAAATAATGATGGGGAATTCTGTGCAAAAGAAAAGTCAGATTATTGGGGACAGGTAGATTTATATATTGGGGGAGCAGAACATGCTGTTGGGCATTTATTATATTCTCGTTTTTGGACTAAATTTTTGTACGATAGAGGATTTATAGGTTTTGATGAACCGTTCAAAAAGATGATTAATCAAGGAATGATTTTAGGAAGATCATCTTTTATATATAGAATAAAAGACACGAATACTTTTGTAAGTTTTGATAAAAGAAAAGAGCATAAAACTACTCGCTTGCATGTTGATATCAGCTTTGTAGATAATGATATCTTGGATACTGAGGCGTTCAAAAATTGGAGAGAAGAATATGCAGATGCTGAATTCATTTTAAATGAGGATGGGAAATATTTATGTGGGCATGAGGTAGAGAAAATGTCAAAATCGAAATATAATGTACAAACTCCAGACCATTTAGCAGAAGATTTTGGAGCAGATACTTTGCGTTTGTACGAAATGTTTTTAGGGCCTTTGGAACAGTTTAAACCTTGGGATGTTAAAGGGATAAATGGGGTACATAATTTCCTCCGTAAATTTTGGAGACTAGTGCATGATATAGAGAATAACTTTGAGGTTTCAGTTGAAAAGCCAACACAAGCCAATTATAAAACTTTACACAAAACGATTAAAAAAGTAGAAGAGGAAATTGAACGACATTCCTTTAATACAGTGGTGAGTACTTTTATGATTTGTGTAAATGAGCTTACCGAACAAAAATGCAATAGCAAAGAAATTATTTCAGATTTCACAGTTTTATTATCTTCTTATGCGCCACATATTTCTGAAGAAATTTGGGAAAAATTAGGTAATGATACTTCAGTTACTAAGGCAACTTTCCCAAAGTTTAATGCTAGTTATTTAGTAGAAAACGAGATAAATTATCCGGTTTCGTTTAATGGTAAAATGAGATTTAAAATTACTTTACCTGCCGAAATGACAAAAGAAGAGGTTGAGGTTGAGGTTTTGAAACACGAAAGAACGGCTCAATATTTAGAAGGAAAATCACCTAAAAAGGTAATTGTAGTGCCAAAACGAATTGTGAATATCGTTGTTTAGATTTTGTATTTTAGCAAAGTGAAATCATTCATTCGCTTTCTTGTTTTCAGTAATATTTGGGTTGCATTTTGTGTACTTGCTTTGGCTGTTAGCTCGGAATTATTGTTGGGAACTGCCAATCATAAAATCAGCCAATTTGTTTTTTTCGCCACTCTGTTTACTTATAATTTTCAGAGAGTTATAAGGCTAAAAAAAGGAGCAAACCATGTCCGAAAACAATGGCTAATCCAAAATAGGATAGTAATTTTTTTCTTAGTATCTGTTAGTGCTTTTGTTAGTGCTTTTCGTTTTATTGATTTTAAGATAGAAACACAAATTACCATTCTTTTTGCAGGTTTATTATCTATTCTTTATCCGTTCGGGTTGAGGAGAATTCCGTTCAGTAAAATATTTGTGATTTCTTTAGTGTGGACAATTAGCACTATGGTGCTATTAGTGCTTGAAAATAATGTTCAGTTTTCACAGCATATTGTTTTTCATTTAGTGTCACGCTTTTTCTTTGTTTTCGCCATAACTATCCCTTTTGATATTAGAGATTTGAAGTATGATTCCTATAAATTAAGAACAATTCCTTTATTTTTTGGAGTTCCAAAAGCAAGATTTATTGCAATTATTACCTTGTTTATTTGTGTAATAATTGCTATTTTTCAATCTTTAGAAAATGCCTTAATTTCTTCAAATTTACTAGCATTAATTTTGCTATATTTTATGGCTTCAATTTTTATCATTAAATCAGATGAATATAAATGTGAAATGTATTTTTCTTTTTGGGTGGAATCCCTAAGTATTGCACTCTATTTCTTTTTAGCAATTTCTAGTTTGATGTTTTAAATCAGATTGCTTACTTTTACTGCTTTATAAATTATCAAATAATGTCAGAAGAAACAACATCAGTACACTATATAAATTACTTAGCACTTGATAAAGTGTTAGATGCACAGCAGCCTTTAAGTGGTGAAGGAAAATCAGCAGCACATGAAGAAATGTTGTTTATTATTATTCACCAAACTTATGAGTTATGGTTCAAGCAAATATTGCATGAAATAGGATCGGCAATGGATTTATTTAAAGCCGATAAAATTGATGAAAGCAATGTTGGCGTAATTGTAAGAAGAATGGATAGGGTGAACAAAATTATGACTACCCTTGTTGGGCAATTGGATATCTTAGAAACAATGACTTCTCTGGATTTCTTAGATTTTAGAGATCATTTATCTCCAGCATCAGGATTTCAATCTCATCAGTTTAGAAAGTTAGAAGTAATGTTGGGGCTTAAAATTAAGAAAAGACATCAGTTTGGAGGCTGTCCTTATCACGCACAATTTGAAGGCGATAAAAAAGAAGAAATTTTAGAGTTAGAAGAAGACGCATCATTATTTAATTTAGTTGAAAGATGGTTGGAGCGTATTCCGTTTTTAAATATGGAGGGCTTTGATTTTACAGCAAAATATGAGGGAGCTGTTAATGCAATGTTGGACAAAGAAATTGCAGGAATTAAAGCTGCAAACTTAACGGATAGCGATAGAGAAATCAGAATCCGTATGATTGAAGAAAATAAAAAATATTTTGAAAGAGTACTTTCGGAACAAGAGCATAATAAAGCAATGGAAGAAGGGGAAACAACACTTTCATACAAAGCAACTATGTCTGCATTACTTATCAATTTATACCGTGATCAACCAATTTTACATTTACCGTATCAGTTTTTGAGAAGTATTGTGGAGCTAGACCATAAAATTGCAACTTGGAGATTCCGACATGTGCAAATGGTAGAAAAAATGTTAGGACAAAAAATTGGAACTGGAGGAAGTTCAGGCCAAGGATATTTGAAAAAAACTGTTGACAAGCACAAACTATTTACTGATATTGCTAACATTTCTACACTTATGATTTCCCGTTCGTACTTACCAGAATTACCCCAAAAGATAAAACAAACTTTAGGCTTTAATTATATAAAATAGAATAATGAAAAAAGGACTACTTATATTATTTATTCTATCTTCTTTTAATTCAAAAGGAACGATACATACAATAGGAGTATGGGGGGGATATTATCAGTTCGTTCCAGCTAGTATTACAATCCAATTGGGAGATACTTTGCAGTGGGAGCCTTTTGCTGGACTACTTCCAATGATGCTGCATACTATAACATCTGATAATATTCCTGTTGGAGCAGTTTCTTTTGATCAAGTATGGCAAATGCCTGCAGACACCTTTTTCCAATATATCCCTCAAGTTGCTGGGCTGTATCAATATGTTTGCACTCCTCATATTCCAAATGGAATGATTGGAGAGTTTACTGTAACTAATGGGAGTAATCCACAAACTTATGTGCCTGATGATAATTTTGAAGCCTATTTGGAAAATAATGGAATGGGAGATGGGATTGCGCTAAATGATTATGTTTATATAAGTGCTATTGATACAGTAACGTATTTAAATGTTTCTAGTCAGAATATTTCTGATCTAACAGGAATAGAGGGATTTACTGCTTTAACTGATTTGGATTGTGAGGACAACCAACTAAGTAGCTTGTATGTGAGCAACAACACTGCTTTAGCTTCTTTAAAATCTCGTTATAATCAGCTCACAAGCTTAGATATAAGTAATAATACTGCTTTAACTTATTTCGAGTGTGATGTCAATCAGCTTACAAGTTTGGATGTGAGCAACAACACTTCTTTAACCTCTTTGAGTTGCTCTGTAAATCAACTTACAAGTTTGGATGTAAGCAATAATACCGCTTTAATTGAATTGGATTGTTTTCAGAACCAACTTTTCAGTCTGGATGTGAGTAATAATACTAGTTTAACAGCATTATCAACTAGAGAGAATCTCTTGACAGTTCTTGATGTAAGTCAAAACACAAACTTAATTGGTTTGGGGTGTGATGATAATCAACTTACAAGTTTGGATGTAAGTAATAATACTGTTTTAGAGGCTTTGGAGTGTTTTAACAATCAACTCACCAGTCTTGATCTAAGCAATAACACAGCTTTAATGGAATTGTATTGTTTCGATAACCAGCTTATCAGTCTTGACGTGAGCAATAATACTATCTTAACTTGGTTGGAATGTGATGATAATCAACTTATAAGTCTTGATATAAGAAATGGAAATAATACAAATATGAATATTAGCACTATTAACAACACAAACCTTACTTGTATTAATGTAGATGATGATTCTTGGTCAACTGTAAATTGGTCAGATATAGACCTACAACATTATTTTAGTAATAACTGTAGCGGAACAGCAATACAAGAACACTCTTTAAAGAAAGAGCTACTTAAAGCAACAGATCTATTAGGAAGAGAAACAAAAGGCAATAAGAACGAACCCCTGTTTTACATCTATGATGATGGAGCGGTAGAAAAAATAATAATTATAGAATAATGTTGTCATTCTGA
>Ga0257120_1002348_pt1 | contig 11418 bp, 7 predicted proteins | sample SI106_10metaG_FD_190153 | JGI IMG/M metagenome (GOLD analysis project Ga0257120, IMG submission 190153) | Marine microbial communities from Saanich Inlet, British Columbia, Canada - SI106_10 | ecosystem: Environmental > Aquatic > Marine > Inlet | place: Canada: British Columbia | collected... | reverse complement strand
CCTGCATCCAGTTGGTTTTATGAACGATATCAACGTGAGTCAGTCCAAAAATCCAGCCACTCGGGTTTGGTTCAACGCGCCCTCCCAAAGCCAGTGCAATGGCCTGATGCCCGAAACAAGCGCCAAACATTGGAATGCCTTGGGCATAGATATTCCTGATAAAGCCAAGAAGCTGTGCCACCCAAGGATCGGGGTCGTGTACAGACGCGGGACTGCCCGAAATTATTACGCCATCATAGGTCGTGATGTCCGCTGGAAACACGCCGTCCTTTACCGCATAGGACGTGATTTTCCATGATGGCCGCACGGACTGGATCAGTTGCGAAAATTTCTCGTCATCCTTTGGGTGACGTTGTGCAAATGCGCTCTCGTCCGTGTTGGTCATTAAAACCGCAAGATGCATTTCGGTACTTCCTTTAAAGTTTTATTTACTTATCATGCTAAGTAAGTAGCTTGCACAAGGGGCAATCGATTGACCATTTGGACGCCGAATGACGACGGGTTTGCGGACCTGACTTCGCACGACACATTTGTGAGTGGCTCTCCCTTCAATACATTCGCTCGCATGCGCCGCGACGACCCGCTGGCTTGGACGACATGGGATGGCGGCAAAGGGTTTTGGTCAGTGACACGTTACTCTGACATCTTGGAAATGAATCGCAACACCAAAGTGTTTTCCTCGGCCCAAGGCATCCGGATGGAGGATCAAACGTACGAAGAATACCTCGCGCGGCGTACCTTTCAGGAAACCGATGCCCCCGATCACATGCAAATACGCATGAAGCTGGCGCGGGCGTTTTCCAAGAACGTGATCGCTGGTTTTGAAGAGGTCATCCGCGATCTTTGCATTGGAATTCTGGACGAGGCTTTGCAGGATGACCAATTCGACGCGACCAAGAAAATTGCGCGCGCCTTGCCGATGATGGTGCTGGGCCGCATCCTTGGCACGCCTGACGAAGACCTGCCATGGCTGGTGGGAAAGGGCGATGCGCTGATTGCGAATACCGATCCCGATTTCACGTCTCATGTGCTTGATAAGATGAGTACGGACGAGTTTCGTATGATGCCCTTCAACTCTCCTGCGGGCGCAGAATTATATGCCTATGCCAAGGATCTGATGGCCCAGAAAAACGCAAGCGGTGATACGGATGGCATCCTGCATCTGATCTTGCAGCCTGATGAAAAAGGGGCCGTCATATCCGAAACTGAATTCCGCAATTTCTTTTGCCTGCTGGTCGCCGCTGGAAATGACACGACCCGTTATTCCATCGCCGCTGGCATCCAAGCCATGTGCGAACAGCCTGAATTGCTGACCCAGATGAAAGCAGGCGGTGATGTCTGGGAGACAATGGCCGACGAGGTGGTCCGCTGGGCCACCCCCGCCACCTATTTCCGCCGTACCGCGACGCAAGACTATCAGATGCACGGCAAGACCATCCGCGAGGGCGACAAGGTGCTATATTGGTTTGCATCCGGCAATCGCGATGACGCCTATTTTGACGCACCCAATCGCGTGAACCTCGCGCGCACGCCCAACAAACACCTCGCCTTCGGTCTGGGCGGTCCGCATCTGTGCCTTGGCATGTGGCTTGCGCGGCTTGAGGTGACGGTGCTGTTTCAAGAACTCAGCAAGCGGATCACTGACATCAAAGCGGATGGACCGCAGCTGTTCCTACGCTCGAACTTTGTAAGCGGCCTAAAATCATTACCCGTGCGGATCATGCGCGCCTAAACCGGAGAAGAGAATGAACGATAGATTGCGCGCGGTCTTTTGCGACCACCTCAGCATCATCCGTGGCAAGTATTTGCCTCATAGCAAAATCGGAACAGACGAAACGCGGTTTTGCCGATCCACATTTGGCGTTCACTACGACAAGGATTTGCTACCAGCCCCCGGCGCGATGATGATGCAAGGCTTGCCCGACATGGAGCTGCGCTGGAGCGCGGATGACATTCGTGACTGCTGGGAAAATGGCACCAAGATCGTTTTAGGCGATCTGTATGACACCGACGGCTTGCCCTTGCTGATGTGCCCACGCGGCGCGCTCAAACGCGCGGTTGCAGCGTGGGAGGCCAAGGGCCTGACGCCAAAAGTCGGCATCGAGCTAGAAGCCTTTGCGTTCATCCATGACGCGGACGGTAAACTTGTGCCCTACGACAGTCTGGGCGGTGTTGTGTATGGCACAGGCCCCTTCACCGATCCGCGCGGCTTTAATGATGCGATCTGGGATGTGGCCGAAGATCTTGGCTTTAGTCTTGATATGATCACCGCTGAATATGACAGCCCGCAGTTCGAATACACGCTGACATTTGATGATGCGCTAAAGGCTGTCGACGACATCATTCTGTTTCGCCAAATGGCGCGCGAAGTGGCTTTGGGGGAAGGCGTAATCCTGACGTTCATGCCCAAACCCATCGCCGAGGCAGGCGGGAATGGCATGCACATCAACTTCTCTTTCAACGACAAAGACGGCAACAATGCTTTGTCGACGGGGGGTAAAGGCGGGCCTGAGCATCTGAACGATCTGGCGCGGGGGTGCCTTGCAGGACTGCTGCATCATCACAAAGGTCTTGCAGGTCTTATCGCGCCGACCGCGAATTCCTATGAACGTTTGCAGCCTGGATCGTTGTCCGGTCACTGGCAAAACTGGGGCGGTGACCACCGCAATGTGACAACACGCATCAGCTCGGAGGGAGGCGCAAAGGCACGCCTTGAACACCGCATGGCAGACGCATCCTCGAACCCGTACACGGCAGTGGCTGCGGTGTTGCAAGCTGCCCTTTTGGGTGTCGAAAACGGATATGAATTGCAATCGATTGAGACAGGCGACGGCTTTGTGGAAACCGATGCAAAAGTTGGCGCTGCCACAACGTTAAAAGCGGCCATTGCAGATCTGGCCGCCGACACGGACTTGTCAGAAGCGGTCGGTTCCGGCTTGGTTGAAAATCATGTCTTCATGAAAGAAGCCGAGGTTGAAAAGACCGAAAACCTCACGCCCGAAGGTCTCAGGGATTTCTATATTTATTACATGTAATTTTTGAACTACGGATCAGATCGCCCCACATGAGTACCGACTTGGAATTTGACTATGTGATCGTCGGTGGCGGTGCGGCTGGCTGTGTCTTGGCCGCACGGTTGGCGGCCGAAAGTGACGGCACCGTTGCCCTGTTGGAGCGGGGGCAGCGCGATACCAACCGCTGGATTCACATCCCCGCGACGTTCTTTAAGGCGCTGCAGGGTCAAGACAGTGACGCCGTCGTATCCGAGCCCGACACCTCGCTTGGTGGTCGCCCGTTTCCTGTGCCACAGGGCAAGGTTTTGGGCGGCGGATCATCCGTGAACGGCATGATTTATATGCGCGGCCAGCATCGCGATTATGATGATTGGGCGCATGAACATGGCTGCACAGGCTGGGCCTACAAAGATGTTTTACCCGTGTTTCGCCGCCAAGAAGCGAACACGCGGATCAGCGACGCCTATCATGGGACACAAGGCAAGCTGGTGGTCGATGACCCGTCAGAGGCGCACCCCGTCAGTGGTCAGATCATCGCAGCTGCGGTTTCCGCAGGCATCCCCAAGACGGATGATTTCAACGGGACCAAACAAGAGGGCGCGGGTTGGTATCAAGTCACAGCAAGCGGCGGCCAGCGCCAGTCCGCCTCGCACTGCTTTCTAAAACCCGAGTTAAACCGCGAGAACCTGACGGTCTTGACTGGGCATTTGGCTTGTCGAGTGCAGATCGAAAATCGTCGTGCGGTCGCGGTCGAAACCCGCGACACATCCGGAGCGGAGGTTACGATCCGTGCAGGGCGCGAAATTATCCTGACGACGGGCAGCTTTCACAGCCCTAAACTGCTGATGCTATCCGGCATCGGGCCGCAGGACGAACTGCACAGGCAAGGCATCGAAATCGTTCATGAGGCAGATGAGGTCGGTCGCAACTATCAAGACCATGTGGGCGCCCCTGTGACACGCCGTCTTATCGGTGAAATCGGGCTGCATGGTGCGGATCGTGGGCTTCGCGCGCTGAAACACGGGATTGATTATTTCGGGTTCCGACGGGGGTTGCTGACCTCAAATCTTCTTCAGGCAGGGGCGTGCGTTGATACCAATGGGGCAGGGCGGCCTGACGTCCAGTTCAACTTTGCGCCCTTTGCGCCCGGCGCACCGGGGCAAGCGCCGCTTGGGTATCACGCGATGCAAGTTCATCCGATGACGATGCGTCCCAAGTCACGAGGGCGCTTGGGATTGCGATCCAAGGACCCAAGCGCAGGGCCCAAATTTTCTTCTGACGTTTTGGCCCATGAAGACGACATGGATACGTTGCGCCGTGGCGTGCGGCTTGCACGTGAGATCTGTGATCAACCAGAGCTGAAAGACATCATCGGCGCAGAGATCTGGCCCGGCCCAGACATCAGCGCGACCGTGGGATCAAACAGGCTAGACGACGCTATCCGCGATCATGCGCGTACCATTTTTCACCCAGCGGGAACCTGCCGGATGGGCCCCACGCCAAGCGCGGTTGTCGATCTTGAATTGCGTGTGAACGGAATTGACGGCCTTCGGGTTGCGGATTGTTCTGTTATGCCCACCTTGGTGTCGGGTAACACAAACGCGCCCACAATGATGATCGCGGATCGGGCGGCTGATTTTATCTTGCTACACGAAAACCGAGGTTCCCAGCTGTCGTGAACAGATCAAGCGCCTGACGGGATGAAGTGCGATAGCGTTGACAATAAGAAGCGTGGCACAAGTAAGACCCACCCTTAGCGACAGCGCGATTGCCATTCAATGGTCCGCGTGGATTGATCTGAGGGCGGGGTGAATGCAGTGCTGTGAACCGATCCGCAGTCCACTCCCACACATTTCCTGTCATCGCATATAGGCCGAAGCCGTTGGGGGCATAACACCGCGCAGGGGTTGTCCCGACGAACCCGTCTTGGGCCGTATTTGAATGGGGGAACGTCCCTTGCCAGACATTCGAACGGGGGCGTCCGTCCGGCTCTAATGCGGCACCCCATGGAAAGGGCTGCGCGTGCAATCCTCCTCGCGCGCCATATTCCCATTGGGCCTCTGACGGAAGTTTCACACCAGCCCAGTCGCAATAGGCCAACGCATCAAGCAACGCGATATGCACAACGGGATGGTCTGCGCGCGTCTTGATTGCCTCGCCCCGCGGCCCTTCAGGCAAATGCCAACACGCGCCTGCAATTTCGCACCACCAAGGGGCCTGAAGTGCAGGCGACGTCTTGGAGACCCCCGCCGGCAGGAGCATTTCGAAAACAAAGGATGTCCCCGTTTGTTCGGCGACAGTCGTGTACCGCGTGTCCCGCACAAAGTTTTCGAATTGCGCATTGGTTACGGCCGTTGGCGCAATTGAAAACGCATCCAACGTCACCTGCCGCGACGGGCCTTCGCCGTCCTCTGGGTGCGGACCATCGTCGGCACCCATTGTAAAGGTCCCTGCGCTGAGCGCGATCAACCCAAGGTCCGGCGGAGCTTGGGACGGTTGTTGCTTCTCGGTATCTTGCTTTGCCTTTAAGCCTTTTGGCTGCGGCACACAGCAGGTCTTAGGTTTCATCATAGCTGAAGACAGGGCACCAGCTGTCGCCCCAAGCCTCGGACCAATGGGTGTGACGGGTGCTTTGCTGGATCGGCACGCCACCTTTCCATAAATTCGCCCGATCATCAGCATAAGTTTCAAAGAAGGCCGTTAGTTGCTCATCCAGAGCAGCTTTGATCTGCTCAAACGCGGGGTCGCTCGCAAGGTTATTCGTTTCGCCAGCGTCGTTTTCTACATCAAACAGCTCGTCGGGGTAGGCCGTCGAACCCGTGTTGAACCGCTTGAAATATGCCCATTTTGGAGTGCGAATGACGCGGGTTTCTTCTTGTTCGGAAAACACCGCATCCGCGCCCCAATCGCTAAGGTCGGAGCCTTTCAGTATAGGCACCAACGATCGGCTTGGCACTGCGGTATCAGTTTGCTGCATGCCCGCATGATCAAGAATAGTCGCAAAAACATCCATACCCGACACCATCAGTTTTGAGCGCAGTCCACTGGCCGTCACCCCCGGTTGGTGCATAATCATCGGGATCGCATGCGCGGCCCGGTGCAAGTTCGAAGGGAGCGTCGCAGCGCCGTGCCCCCAGAAGCCGTGCTCGCCCGTCGACAATCCATGATCCGTGGTAAAGATCAGCAACGTCTCATCCGCAATCCCTAAGCGATTTAATGTTGCAATAATCTTACCCACTCCGTCATCCACCATCGAAATTTGAGAATAGAAATTGCGCAAAGTGCCCAGATCGTTCGGCGCACGCATCAGCATCGAAAAATCTAGATGTTCTGACGTTTCGCTGTTGCGCAGCATAAATCCATCGACCGCCGCTTTGCTTAGTCCGGTGCGCGGAATTGAGTGCATCGGGCAATCGGCATAGCGCGCGGTATGGCGGTTCTCGTCGGTGTCTTTCGTCGCGGGCCAGTGGCCATAAGGCGCGGGGTAGGGGAGATACAAAAAGAACGGGGTCTGCGCCGCTGTCTGCTCTTCAATAAATTCCACACCCTTGTCGGTGAAAAAATCCACCGAATGGCCGGGTTGGTCGTAAACCTTGCCATTGTCGAAAATCTTGTTGCGGTAAAAACTGCGTACATGACCGTCTTCCAGCGTGACCCAATTGTCGAACCCCTCTGCTGGCGATGTCGGTTGGCCCAAGTGGTATTTGCCGACCAAGGCGGTCGCGTATCCCGCAGCCTTTAGCGCCTTTGGTAACGTGTTGAGCCCGTCCAACGCATGCCAACTGGTCGGCCAATCTGCGCTTTTGCGGTCATCTAGCCATGCATGGACCCCGTGTTGCGATGGCATTTTCCCCGTCAGTACAGAGGCGCGGCAAGGTGAACAAAACCCATTCGGGCAGAACGCGTTATCAAAGGTCACGCCCTTCGCGGACATGGCATCCAGATGTGGGGTGTGTATTTCTGCGTTACCGTAACAGCCAAGCGTGGCCGCCTGTTGGTTATCAGTGAAAATAAGGATAATATTCGGTCTTTGGGTCAACACATGTTCCTTTTTGTAGACGCCTCTACGCCGACCTTAACTTGCAAGTTGCAGGCGCAATCAAAAGGTTCTGAGTGCCTGGCTGTCCTTAACTGTTTCTAAAACGTTCGCGACGCGCGCCGTTGGCGATAGCTTGTATTTTCAGAGTGTAAAAAAATACTTAGGCAATTAATAGTACTCATGTTAAGTAATTAGATATAAAATCAGGGAGAAAATAATGAAATCGATGAACCTATTGGCGGTCACTGCCGCTGCAGTGATGACCACGACGGCGGCTTTTGCCCAAACCAACCTAACGGCTGAAACCGCAAGCCCCGGTGGTGCAACGCATCTATCGCTTGCCCACATGACCGAAATTGCGGGCACCGCTGGCATCGCCAACATTCAGCTTGCCGAAGGTCAGACCCTGACCAACTCTATTCAGAATGTCGCTGAAGGCAAAACCGATATTGCGGGTTCGCCCTTTATTCTGCCCTTCCTGATGAGCAGAGGCGTTGGCCCTTATGGTTCACTTGGTGCTGAAGCTGGTGCAGAGCTTGCGTCAAACCTTCGCGTAATCAATCCGTTCACATTGGGTGTCTTTTTCCTTTTCGCTTATGATTCCAAGGGGATTACCGGCTGGGACAATTTGGAAGGTCGCAAGATCTACAATGGTCCACCCCGTGGTGGTGCGTTGACCAATGGTCGTGCAATGATCCAGATTGTGGCAGGCCTTGAAGACGGAACCGGCTACGAGGGTATGCAAACCAACTGGGGGCAGGGTGCAACCTTGATCAGCAGTGGCGAGCCGGACGCAGTTGTCCTACCAGAGCTGTTCCCAAGCTCGCGTCTGACTATCCCAAGTGCTGCTGGTAAAATGACCATCTGGTCCATGCCAAGCGAAGCATATGACAGTGCGCCGATGCAGAAATACATGCAGGCACCGGGTAGCGCACCATGGACATCTGACGTGGCCAGCCTTGAAGCCATCATGGGCGATGATTTCACATTCGTTTCAGAAGACGACACCTTCCGCGCCTTTGCGACGATTGGTGGCAATGTTGTAAACAAGAATATGGATGACGCATTGGTCACTGATCTTGTCACAACATACATTGCGTCCCTTGGGGACCTGATGGCAAAGGCGCCATACGGCAACACGGTTGGGTATGATTTCCCGATGCAGGGCATGTGTGGTGCGAACCCAATCAAATATCACCCCGCTGCAGCCAAAGCATGGCGTGATGCAGGATTTGAGTTGGATGATTGCGCCATTGCGCAATAACCCCTCAACTTTTTAAGATATTGAGCGTCGCCAGATTTGGCGGCGCTCCCTTTTGTCCCACCACATATCTGGAAATTCCATGTCCGACACAGCACAACAAAGCGCATCAAATTCGCTTTTTCCAAATCGCACGGTTTATATTGTTGCGCTGATTTTCGTCGCCATGGGGGTGATCAACAGCATGCCGGTGATACCGGGGTGGGAAGAGATGTGGCAAAACCTTTCGGGTATCGAAAAACTCAAGACCCGAAAGTTTTCTACCGAATGGTTCTATCCTATCGTTTTCTTTGTGATGATGCTGATTGTGGCGCTGAAGAATTCGATGTGGCGGGCGTGGCGTGGCACATCGCGTGCTTGGTTTGGCGCGTTTATGGATACGGCCCTTGTTGTTGCGGCGGCTGCCATTTCCATAACCTACCTGATTGAAATCGACAGTGTGTGTTTGATTGACGCGCTCAATGGCGACCGCGCGCGTATTATGGCCCAAACCCTACAGGCCGAGATTGAATTTGCGGACCTTATGGGGCTGCCTGTACCGGACACGGTCGACGATCCGAAATGTATTTCGACGACAGGTGTTTGGCTGGTGGCGATTATGGGCCTCTCGATACTTACATTTTTGGGCTATAACATCAGGGTCTGGGGATTGCCGCTGGTCATGGTTTCGATCGCCGTGACGCTTTATACGATTGGCACAGTGCTGGTATGGTACTTCTACGGGCCTGATGATATCAACAAATATCTGGTGACCAAAATGGGCGGCGAGCCGCGTACATTCTTGGATGGCATTCCAAACGTTCATGACGCTTTGGTCAATACGGCCTCGGGCATGTTGGGACGGTTCATGAACGTCATCATGAACATGGTCTTTCCCTACATTATTCTGGGCGCTCTCTTTGGCAAATCTGCAGGCGGTCAAACCCTGATCAAGCTTGCGTTCCGCTGGACCCGTCGCTTGCGCGGCGGACCTGCGCACGCCGCAATCGTGAGTTCCGCCATGTTCGGCACGATCACTGGCGGGCCCGTTGTGAACGTGTTGTCCACGGGTGTTTTGACAATCCCGATGATGGTCAAGCGCGGGTTTTCAAAGGTCTTCGCAGGCGGCATGGAAGCCGCTGCATCGTCGGGTGGATCGATCATGCCACCGGTGATGGGCGTCGCCGCGTTCATCCTCGCGGCCATGACAGCCGTGCCTTACCGCGACATCATCATCGCCGCGACCCTTCCGGCCATCGCCTATTTCATCTGCCTGTTCATGAGCGCCAGCTTTCAATCCCGCAAGCAAGGGATCACAGCCGTCGGAGAACTAACCGAGGACATGCACATCACCAAAGAAGACGTGCTGCACCTGTGCCAGATCTTCCTGCCCATCCTGCTGATCCTGTTTCTGCTTTTGACACCCAAGGACGAGGTCGGCTGCGGCCCAATCGGTGCGTTGCTGGGCGCAGAGGTCATGATCAACGGCGATCGCTGCATCGCCACGTCCCTGCCGTGGATCATGCAGATATTCCAGAACGCTGCAGGCGACGCGGGTGCCACTGGCTGGTGGGCCGCTGCCTTTGTCTTGGTGCTGCTGTTCTTGGACAAATCCTTTAGGGCGAAACCGCGCATGTTGCTTGATGCACTTGCCGAGGCTGGGATCACGATCTCGACCCTGTATCTGATGTTGCTTGCCGTGACCGTGATCGACGTGTGCTTGAATTTCACAGGCCTGTCTAAATTCGTCGCCATCGACGTCTTGCGATTGCTGACCTCGTTCAATCTGGGCGACGGCGGGTCCGTCCTCGTGCAGTTCATCGCCTTGGCGATCACGATGGTCTTGGCCATTCTGCTGGGTATGGGCATGCCCGCCGTACCAGCCTATCTGAACGTCGCACTTTTGATGGGACCGCTGCTGGTCGGCTTGGGTATCGCGACGTTCACGGCACATATGTTCATCTTCTACTTCGCCATTGCATCGGCCATCACGCCCCCTGTGGCCATGGCCGCCTTTGCGGCCTCAACCATCACCCGCGCCGATCCGATGTCCACGGGCTTTAGTGCGGTGCGATCGGGTATCGTGATGTTCGCGATCCCCTTCGTCTTTGCCTTCTACCCCGAGATTTTGCTGATCGACCAAGCGCTGATTGACCCGTCCAGCCCGTCTGGTGCGCCCCTGCCGGGGTACAAAAACGGTGTCTCGCTTGGCGCACTTTTGTGGCTGATCGCACGGCTGATGGTCGCGCTTTATCTGGTGGCCAGCGCACTTGCGGGCTATGATGCCGCACGGCTGTCGTTCCCGTGGATCCTGATCCGACTGGCCGCCGCAGTCGCAATCCTGATGCGTCCCGAGATGATCCAGTTCGGCGCACTCGCGTTCATCGCCGCCATGTTGGCATGGCACCACATCGGCGCACGCGGACACGCTGAATTAAAGGCATAATAGACCCATGACCAAACGCCCCAACTTCCTGTTCATTATCACAGATCAACAGCGCGCTGATTGGCTTGGCTGCTACGGCCACCCCGTTCTAAAAACGCCCAACATCGATTCCATCGCCGCGCGTGGCACACGGTTTGACAACTTCCACGTCGCCTCGCCTGTGTGCATGCCCAACCGCGCCTCGCTTTTGACAGGGCGTTATCCGAGCTTGCACGGGTTACGCTATAACGGCTGCACCTTGCCCGAAAATGCCAACACCTTTGTCAATGTGCTGGCCGACGCGGGCTATCACACAGCCGCCATCGGCAAAAGCCACCTGCAACCGTTCACAGCCATGGCCCCGACCGGCAAAACCGTCGAAGAGGTCGCTGCGATGCCCGAGGCGTGGCAGATCAATCGCCCCAAAGACTACGAGGAAGAGCCCGCGAATTACCAAGGCAACGAACGCTACGATATCAAATCGCCTTACTACGGCTACCAGCATGTCGATATGGTCACATCCCACGGCGATCGCTGCGGCGGGCACTACGGCCAATGGTTCAAAGCAAACGCCCCCGATTGGAAGGCATTGCATGACCCCGCGAACCAACTGCCACACAACTATTCCTGCCCGCAATCCTACCGCACGCCCATCCCCGAGGACTTGTATCCAACGGGCTATATCCGCGACCAAGCCATC
>Ga0257120_1002340_pt1 | contig 11453 bp, 11 predicted proteins | sample SI106_10metaG_FD_190153 | JGI IMG/M metagenome (GOLD analysis project Ga0257120, IMG submission 190153) | Marine microbial communities from Saanich Inlet, British Columbia, Canada - SI106_10 | ecosystem: Environmental > Aquatic > Marine > Inlet | place: Canada: British Columbia | collected... | reverse complement strand
CCTCACAGGTTAAGAATGTTGACTATACTAGAACTATTGCAGGTTCTGATAATTTATTAATAACATTGACAGATCAGAACGATTTAACTCTTACTGTTAGTTATACCCTTAGAACACAACCTGAACCTTTATTAGATAGGAATTATGTTTTACCACATTTAGAGTTAAAATTCTCAAGAATAAAAGTTGACCCTAGACTTATCAGATTTTTAAACCAACGAGATAATTTTAGTTTAGGGTGTTATGTTGATAATAATTTTGGTGATCCTACAGACTACAATATGAATGGTAGCGATTACGACGAATTGAGAGATATAGCTTATGTTGATCTTAATTTAGATGGATATGATGATCTTGTTTTACATCCTATTTTCTATAATAATAACCCCAGTACTTTTGCTTCAGTAAAATTTCCTATTGAAGTCTATATGTATAGTAATGGTGAATACATATATCGAGAAGTATTAACTCAAAATGGGTCTCTCCCAGAATCTTTTCTGGTTACAAAGTTTTTAGTGGGAGATTTTGATAATGATGGTTATCCTGATTTATACTGTGTTAATCATGGAACGGATTCTGCTCCGTATATTGATGAAAATCAATTTTTCTTATTTAATGATCTTGAATCTCAGGGAGTTTTTACTCAAATCGATAATACGTATAATAGGAGCTCCCATTTCGGTGCATCCGTAGATATTGATAATGATGGTGACTTAGACATATATGCTCCTGGTTTATATCCGTGTGACAGAGGAGTAAGGGGATGTGACTTTTTAATTAATAATGGAGGTAGAAATTTTTCGTCAGGAGATTTATTAAACGATACCTCATACTTAGGAAGTCAACAATACTTTACAAGAAACATATCTACATCTGATTTATTTGATGTTGATGAAGACGGAAAAATTGATTTATTATTACACGGAAGAGGATCAGAAGATAATTCATCTTCATTTTCCTCGATGATTACACAGGAGGAAATTGATAATATGCCTTTTATTGCTTCATCAGGGAAAATAATGTTTGCGAATTCTCAAGGAAAATATACCCTATCTGAAATGAAATACATTCCATCTATCCCTGGATATAACAAAGGATTGGATTTTAACATATATGATTTAGACGGAGATGGTCAAAATGAAATAATAATTCTTTTAACTGGAGACGGTTCTGACGGGGAATGGAGTAATTCGGGAAATCAGAATGAAAATCAGAGTACGTCAAATTATTATCAAGGTTACCAAATTCAAATATGTCAATTAGATGAAAATAGAAATATAATTGATGTTACAGATTCGTTTATGGATGGTAATGGACAAACTGGAGTTGGACTAGGGTGTGATAACTATCAGTTTATGTTTTTACAAATTGGAGATTATGATGATAATGGGTTATTGGATATGTACTGTGAAGATTTTAGACGAGGACCAAATTTTGTTCGTTGGGAATGGAATGGATCAAGGTTTACCAAGATGACTGAGAATTAAATAAAGTTATTCAAATCATAACCCACAAAACATCTATTAAACTTATCACAAACTCTCCCAACAGTTCCACTTCCCATAAAAGGGTCTAAAACTAATTCAAACTCTTTGGATGTTTGAAGAATGGGTAGGGTAATGATTTCATTTGGAAAAGGATCGGGGTGTTCTCCTTCGATATCTAACTTCTGTTAGATTTAACAGAAGTTAAATCCGTTCGTTTACCCTGTCCTTTTCTGTAAAGATTATCAAGTGTTAGATATTCATTAATAAGTTCCTTAAAACTCTTTATTCTCTGTTTATTGAAGTGTATTAGGAGTAATTCTTCTTCTCCTTTCTTAACTTCTTTAACCTCAACCTCAACTTCGTTCCATCCTAATCTTTTAATAGATTCAAACCTTCTATTTCCACTAATAATCTGATTGTATTGATCAATAATTAAGGATTGAAGTAATCCAACTTCAGAAATACTCTCCATGAGTTCTTCAATGGATGAAAGGTTATAGATTTCTTTGTTCTTAGGATGGTGTTTGAGGGAGGATACTTTGGCTTTCATAAGTTAAAAGTAGCAAATTCTAAGATGGTAGGTAAGTAATCAGGAAATCAACTGTTTTACTTTTTCTTTCCAAATATCTTCTGGAAGTGTTCCCATTTCCTTTAACCTCAACAATGTTTTTAATTGTTCCTCTGTTTCTGAAGTAATTGATTTAGATTTCTTTTCCTTTTTCTGGTCAAGTTCTTGATTGAATAATCCATCATTAACTTTCATAATATCCTTATCCAAAACATTGTAATACCCATCAAAAACCTTTTGAGTGGTATGACCTGTCATCTTCATAATACTTCTGATGGGTGTTCCTAATTCTATGTGTTCTCTAATGAATGTTCTTCTTCCAATATGTGAGGATACAATTGAATACAGCCAAAATACAGCCATATGAGCAAAGAAAATCCAATTAAAAAACATCAATATAAAAGTGGTGAATCAGGCAATCCAACTGGACGACCTAAAGGTTCTTTAAATAGAAAAACAGTAGCAAGGGAATACCTGGCTTTCCTTCAAGAAGAAGTGAATCCTTTGACGGGCATTAAAGAGCTTCTAAGCAACGAGGACATGATAACGTTAGCTCTTATTCATAAGGCAAAGAAAGGCGATGTAAACGATTATAAAGCGCTCATGGATTCGGCTTATGGAGATGTGAAGCAATCAGTAGAAATAACAGAAGGAGAAACCCCAATATTTAAGCAATTAGATATAGACGTTATTGATTAAATTAAGGTCAAGTGGTATTGATTCTTTGTAACCCTCACTTTAGCTGTTGCTTTTGGTGGGGGTTTTTTATGACTTGTTTTGTTATCTTGTATTTCAATTTAAAAACATTTATTATGAAATATCAATTCAGGTTAGAGCTAACCCTTACAACTTTTGGAGATGAAGAGCTATATTGTTATAATGTTTATGAACCTCATTTAGAGAATTATCCTGATGGTTATGATCTGTTTATGGATGATCATTATGATACCGAACATATAAGTTCAGCTGATAATATCAAAATAGAAGTTTATGCTTTTTATAATGGTAAATTTAATTGGAGAATGGAAGACGATTTAACTGGAAAGCATGGAGATGGTTATACAGAAAATATTGATGAGTTTAGAGCATTTAAAACTATGGGAGAGGTTAAAAAAAAGATAAAAGCTGATGCTGATAAAAGGTTTCCTGATTCAGGGTTTAAATTATAGCAAAAAAATAAATCCTCACTCAGCAGTTGCTTTCGGCGGGAGTTTTTTGTTTTCTTGTCTGCTTAAAAAAAAATCCTTAACTTGTTGGTTATTAACTATTAATTATTAAAAAATGAAAAAACTAATTTTGTCATTCCTTGTGACTGCCTTTTTGGTTGGTTGCAATGAAACTCCTAAAGAGGTTCAAGCTAACCCTAAAATGAATACTTTTAATAAAAATGTAGGCACTACAAAAGCTTTTTTAAATTCTTTTATGGAAAATGACTCACTAACGTTTTTTTCAGACAAGTATATTGGAAAAGATTTTATGTGGTCTCCACCTGCCGTAGGCATGGATTCTTTGCCTCGTGAACAATGGGAAGGAGCATTTAAAGGGTTTATGACAAATTTCGACAATAAAACTCTTACAAACGCTCAATACTATGCAGCTCTGGATGAGCAAAATTTACCAGATGGAAATGTCCGAGTTTATGGAACTTGGACTTCTAATTTTGCTTCAACAGGAAAAAAAAGTATGCTTAAGTGGTATGCTGTTTTTAGATATGATGACAAAGGAAAAATTGGACATTATATGGAATGGTATGATTCTGCAGACCTGTCAAAAGAATTTGATTAGGAAAGCTTACAAATGAATGAAGCCCCTTCTTCCTACACATTCAAAGATTTCAGATAATTAAAACTCTTTTTCAATGCAACTTCGGGATTGTTGACTATATCTTGCTCAATATAAAAATGTTTTACACCTTGTTGTTGAGCGGTTGATATGATTTTCGGGATATCTAAAACTCCATCACCTAATGAAGTCATCTCTGGAAACAATTCCATCCACTGACTTGGATCTCCACCATCTCCAGAAAACCTAGTAAGTTTTTTCATGTCTTTAACATGCATTGACACATAACGGCCTGGATAAGCATTTAGAAGATCAGAAGGGTTCATTCCTCCTGCAATAGTCCAAAATAAATCCATTTGAAAAAAGACTAAATTAGATTCTGTTCGATCAAAAACAAGCTCAATTGGAACTTGATTTTCTATTTTATTGAATCCATAACCATGGTTGTGATAGACAAATTTTAGCCCCACTTGTTTTGCTTTTCCCCCAATTTCGTTAAATTCTTCTACAACTCTTTTATAGTCATCTAGTGTTTGTCTTTTTTCTTCTGGAATAGCCGGCAAAACAACATACTCAAAGCCGAGTTGTTCACTTTCTTTTGCTATTTCTTCCATTCGGGTCTGCATGGTATCCATATCCGAGTGTATTGAGGTAACTTTTATATTGTGTTCATCTAAGATCGTTTTTATTTCCTTAGGCGTGTGCCCAAAGTATCCACTCCCATTAAATCCTAACATTGGGGTTATTGATTTCCATCGTTTTTTAGCGGCTTCTACAGAAAAGTTAAAAGGACCAAACATTTCTATTTCTTTATATCCCATTTCTGAAACCATTTTGATACCTGCATTGAAATCTTTTTCCAGAAGTTTAGGGAAAGAAAATAACTGTACACCAATAGAGTTCAAAGCATCTTGGCTTAAAAGTGATTTACAGCCAGAAAATAGCATTAAAGAAGAGGCAGCAATGCCTGAATTTATTATAAATTTCCGTCTTTCCATCTCGTGTTTATTTAATTAATATTATAATTCTTAAGCTCATTAAATATAGATTTTTAAAATGAACTTGATCAACTCTGTATTTTTTAAGATATTAGGACTCAAAAAAGACTAATCGACTAACAATCGTATTCAAAAGTTTACGAACGCTTACAAAGGAACTCCAAATCGATTGACAAAAGAGGTGAGAACATTGCTAAAAAATTTATTGTTTAGTGAGCTCTCACAAGTTGAATCTCATTTTGAAAAGCTTGATCCGAAAGACAGGATAGAATTGTTAATTAAGCTAATGCCCTTCATTTGTCCTAAGGTAAAAAGTGAGAATTATAATTTAAATGAACCACTAGATTTTGATTTTTAGAAGTACCTAGACTTACTGAAGAGGATATGCCTGTTATTGATTAAATAAAGGTCAAATGGTAATGATGTTTTGTAACCCTCACTTTAGCTGTTGCTTTTGGGGCTACAAAAAGGAATTAAACGATGCTCATTTAGCTCGGAAAACATCAATATTTTGAATCTCTCCTTTTAAAGTTATTGTCATAAACTCCTTTGCAAAGGCAAAGGCTTTTTTACGCGCTGCTGGATTTCCTCCTATATCTACACCTTGTTCTACACAAAACATGAAGCCAAGTTTCTGAAGTAGTGGCGTTGACATGGGAAGCTGAAGATAGTTCATGAGAACATCACCATCTTTGGTGAGGGTGAAAAGACAATCTTTAAAACTATACCCTTTTTCATTTCGTGTCACTGGTGTTTCACTATCAAAAGAATGATGTGAATCAGGATAAGTAGTTAGAGCAATATTAGCTTTTTTTTCTAGTTTTTTTGTTAAATTTGAACAAGGGGTTGCTGGTGTCCAATTGTCTTTCTCCCCAATTAGGATGTGTATAGGTGCCTGTGTAAACTCTAAATTCTCAGGGTCAATAAAACAAGGAGGATAAAAAGCCAAATGAGACGCGAAACTTACGTTTGTTGTAATTGCATTTTTTACAGGCATCCATCCAGAGAACAATGATACTCCCCCCCCTAGGCTCCAGCCCGTAATCGATACCTTGTCTTTGTCTATGTTGGGATGCTGGGCTAGATATTCTAATGCTCGATAAGCATCTAAAATAATTGCAGCGATGGTGACTTCGTCTTGAGAACCAACGGTTGAGGTTATGCCACGACTTTTGAAGCTATTTAGTTCAAAGGTAGCGAATCCATCTTGTTGATACATTTCCATATACTCTAGGTGGTGCTTTCTCCAGCCCAAACTTCCGGCTACTCCAATTATTAAAGGGAATTTTTTATCTGGATTTAAGGAATCTGAAGGAATACTCAGCTGGCCAAAAACGGTTTGTTTTTCTTGAGCTTCAAGGTTTAGAATGATATCGCTAAGCGAAAATGGATTTCCACTTTCAAAAGAAATCTCTTGTTTTACAAGTTGTGCATGAAGAGGGCCGTAACAAAACAATGTTAGGATAACATAAAACGAGAGCGTAGTTTTCATATCATACAATTTATCAATACAATATACAAAACTGTTTTTAAAGCTTCTAAGCAATGAAGACATGATAACATTAGCTCTTATTCATAAGGCAAAGAAAGGCGATGTAAATGCCTAAAAGGCGCTCATGGATTCGGCCTATGGAGCAGTAAAACAAAATGTAGAAATAACAGAAGGAGAAACACCAATATTTAAGCAATTAGATATTGACATTATTGAACTGTAATTGTTCCATACATACCATCGTGAACTGAACATTGGTAGTAATATATTCCAGCAGCTGTGGGTGTCCAACTGACAACACCATTTGTAGCTCCAATACTGATGTAGCAGACAACGAAGAACTTCATTAGGTTCAATACGCCAACTGCAAAATAAATTATTGGATTGACTAAAGCCATAAATAGACTAGAAGAAGCTTAACCATACAAGGGCATCGGGTCAAACGACTTATCACAATCACAATTTGAACAATTACAAGGGTCACAAGTACAGTTTTCACAACTCCCGTCATTTTCACAGGAAGAGCATTTGCAATTGCAACGGTTATTAATTATATCTTTCATAATGAGTAAGATACAAAACTATTTTTAAAGCTTATAAATAAAGGGCAAGTGGTATTGATTCTTTGTAACCCTCACTTTAGCTGTTGCTTTCGGTGGGGGTTTTATTTAATTGTTTAAATCTCTTTAATTACTTGGCTATAATGTTTTGGAGTCTGATTCATACTATAGCTTCCATTTATATCCCAGCTTTTTGAATCAGTAATATTACTAGTTGCAATTGCTAAGGCTTCATCGTGGAGGTATATTTTTATAATTCCTTTCTCAATAAAAGCGATACACAACTCTTTCTTCTCGTATTTTTTGTCTAAGGTAAATCTTCCTTTTAATTGAATCTTAATCATATCGTCTCCTTTAACGGATATAAAGTCTGCACCTTCCCAATCATTATTTAATCTCATACTATCATACCCGTAATTTGCAAGAGCAGCGGCAACCTTGTGATAATTATAATTTTCCTTTTGCTTGGAATTAAGGTCTTTGTAAGAAACTTTCGTTAAATCTATATTCATACTTAAAGATAAAACTAATTAGAACTTTGTTTTAACTATTCTCTACTATTTCAATTTCTTCTTTTGTAAGACCATATAATTCATAAACCATTTGGTCTATTTCTTTATCGGTTTTATTAATTTCATATTTTAAGGTTTGTGCTTCTTCTCTATTTGATTCAAAAACATCCATCCATTCCATTTCATCACTTTTAGTAAGATTTTCCCCACCTGATTTTTTAATAGATTTATTTAATTCCTTAATAAATTCTCCAAATTCTAAGTCTTGCCAATTATGGATTTTTTTAGGAAAAATCTCGATTGTAAACTGAGTTTTTAGATAATTAACGAATCTAACTTTTAGATTAAAAAAAGTAGTTTCAATTTTGTTTTTATAATTTGCTTTTTCAACAAAATATTCTTGATTTGTTTTCGAATTATAAGGCAATTCTAATAATTGTGACCTTTTAACTTTTGGAAAAGTGATTTTATTGTCAGAGAAAGTATTTATGAAAAAATAATAAATCAATTTAGAATTTAGTACACATAATAAATACTTTAATTCTTGGTCATCAGTTGCTTTATTAATAACGTATGTTGTTTGGTCAGTATAGTAATTTTTATTATCGAAACAAGTCATAATTCTTTTACCCAAAATTTGTCGAGTAATTAATTTTTCTTGTTCAAATATATCTTTAGTTCTAAAAGCTTGATTAGTGAATAGTTTTTCATTTTCAGACCCGTAATCAATGTATAAACCGTCAAAAGTAGATATATAACTAAAAATATTCCTTCCTAAAATAAATGGTTTATGCTCATCATCTTTTTTAATTTTATACAAAAGGTCTTTTCGAACTTTAATACCATTTTTAACAATAAAGTAATTCCCTAATTTTTCAAACTTATTTAATTTATTAATAATAGGTATTGCGGAAATATTTAGATTTTCATTAATAAGATAATCTTGTTCAACAAAAGCTTTTTGTTTAATTTCTTTTTCAAAATGGAATTGAGAATTATCAATATTAAAAAAACTTACTTTGTTATCTTCCTTAAAACTTGAAATAATAAAAGTTACTGTTTTTACACTAGCATCATTAAAAATATCCTTATCACTTGATACTATAATTTCTAATGAGTGTTTATCAATGATAAACTTCCGTAAAGGTTTGTCATAGTCATTGGTTAAAAATACAGAGGGAGTAATAAATGATAACTTTCCATTAATATTTATTAAAGAGCAAGACTTCTCGATAAAAAGTTTATATAAGTCTAATTGATAAGATGTAGTGGTGTAATTGTTGAGGTAATAGTTTTTTTCTTTCTCAGAAAATAGTTCTCTACTTCGAACATATGGAGGATTCCCAATAACTATATCAAACCCTCCGTTAGAAAAAACCTCTGGAAATTCATTTTGCCAATTAAATGCTTTATCGCCTGCAACCTCTGGGTCATCTATAAGACTATTCCCACACTTAATATTATTATTCAAAGAAGTAAGCTTTCTATTGCTCTCAGCAGTATTTAACCACAATGATAATTTAGCTATTTCAACACTTTCTTGATTAATATCTACTCCATAAAGATTGTTCTCCAAGATGCTATTTTTCACATCTGATAATAACAGACTGTCTTTGTTATAAGAAGCAGATAACTCATCAATATAATGATGTTCCTTTATCAAAAAATTTAATGCTTGGATTAAGAACGCACCACTTCCACAAGCAGGGTCACAAATGGTTAATTGCAAAAGCCAACTTCTATAATCATCTAACGCACTAATTCTATTCCTACTTCTTTTAGCTGAAGGAGAATAAGTTTCTTCATTAATATCAAGTTCAATCTTCTTCTCGTCACATAGTTTTCCTAAAGTATTATCAACTATGTACTTAGTGATGTATTTTGGTGTGTAGTAAACGCCATCTTTCTTTCTTTTAGACTTCGATTTGTCAGCCTCTACTCCATCAATCTGATTTTGTAATTCTTCAATTTCACTAAGTGAGTGTTCAAAAATATGACCAAGTATATCAACTGACACATCTGATTCAAAATCATATTTAGTTAGCTTCTTTGCATTTCTTAATAATACATCATCAGAAATATTCAGAGTATTTAAAACAACATCTTCACTAAATAAACCTCCATTATAGGCATAAATCCCCTTCTTATCTCCTCTTTTTGGTCTTCCCTTATTAATTATTTCAAAGTAGGTTAGGAAAGTGCTGTATAAAGAATTGCCTCCAAACTCCCAGTGATTAATTATCTCTGAAATTGAATTGGCAGGCAATAAGCCTCTGTCTTCGGAAAATAATATGAATAATAAACGGTCGAGTAGTTTTTGTGTTTTATTTAGAATTACCCTTTTCTCAATAGTCTGGTTATTTTCTATCAAATTATTAAAAAGCTCTTGTCTAAAAGTCGAATAATCTTGATACAGCTTTTTGGTTATCTTTTCTTCATTTATTAGAGACTTATTTTTTATTTCTTTTGGCTTACCCTCAAGTAAGTTTTTGGAATCTAAGCATAGCCAGAGAAGTTTAAACTTTTCTTTATCAATATTGAATAAATCAAATTCTAAATAATCCTCATTTCTTTCAATATAAAATCTAAGTTTATTGAAGTTTGATGTAATTACATATTCGCACTTTGAATTGTTGGTATAGTAACCAAAAGCTTGGTTTTTTACATCATCAAGATTTTTTGTCTTTGTACTTTTTAATTCAATTACAGCGATTACTTCACCATCCTTTTTTATTGCACCATCTGCTTTTTTGGAATTTGAAGTGTTTTTTTGCTCAAAAAATAAATTTCCTTCTTCAGCTGAATCATACTGTGATTTGTACCCAAAACAATCCACAAATATTTTTTCTAAAAACTTTGCTTGAAACTCTTCTTCTTTAAGAGTCTGGACTTTAGAGTCCATCTCTTTATAAGATATTAGGCTATTCCAGCCTTTTTCAATGTCACTATCTGAGACGGAAGTTAAGTAATTTGTAAGAACTGATTTTTGAAATAATCCCATATATAAATTTACTTAATTTTTATCTCTCGGATTACCAAACATTAATATTCTTCTAACAGCCAATATTTAAGAAATTAGATATTGACGTTATTGATTAAATAAAGGTTAAGTGGCATTGATGTTTTGTAGCCCTCAGTTAGCAGTTGCTTTTAGTGGGGGTTTTTTATTATCTTGTGTTTCAATCTAAAAACATTTATTATTAAAAAGATAATAACAACACTAGTATTACTAATAGGTTTTACAGCCTCTTCTCAGGCAGGTAATTTTAAGAAGACATCTAACAATAAGCTGGTATGGGTTAAGATTTACGATAAGGTTCTAGACATAGAGTCTCAAACTATAGACTTAACTGCTCCTAGCAGCTTTAATACTGCAATATATTTAAAGACAATCAAAAATGCGAGAATGACCGTTGAAGTTAAAGAAGGAAGGACTAGAATCTATATAGACAGAATTATGAATGGTAACATCATTGGAACTAACCTCAGAATATTGGATAGCCCAGTATTAGAAGATATTTCTCCTGTCGTTATAAGCGGAAAGAAAGGAGCGTTTAAGAAGTTCTTTATTAAGAGAGATGCTAAGAAGCTTGACAAGATAATAACTAATGCTATAGATTCATTGATAGAAGAGGGTCAGTGGTAAAAAGATTAAGTGAAACTGTTTTTAAAGCTTGTTTTCATTATATGACGTCTTTTGATGATTTAGACGGTTTTACTGGTGTTAATCGACAAATGAAATAGACTGCTGAAGTGAGTATTAAGTGAGTGTTGGAAATAAAAAAAGCCCCCACTTTACGTGAAGGCTTGATTTTACTGGTGGTCCCACCTGGGCTCGAACCAGGGACCAACTGATTATGAGTCAGCTACTCTAACCAACTGAGCTATAGGACCGTTGTCAATGATATCAGTACTTGACAGAGCATCTTAATGTTGAATTGGTAGGTGTATTATTCAAAATCACAATTAAAATCACAATATTGACTTAAACACCACTTTCAGCATTTCAACAACTTAGGTGCAAATATAAGCGTATTTAGAATTTAAAAAAGTC
>Ga0257120_1002335_pt1 | contig 11462 bp, 10 predicted proteins | sample SI106_10metaG_FD_190153 | JGI IMG/M metagenome (GOLD analysis project Ga0257120, IMG submission 190153) | Marine microbial communities from Saanich Inlet, British Columbia, Canada - SI106_10 | ecosystem: Environmental > Aquatic > Marine > Inlet | place: Canada: British Columbia | collected... | reverse complement strand
TTTTAGCTGTGGCAATCGGATCCAGCGCCGAGCATGGCTCATCCATTAATATCACTTCTGGACCTACCGCAATAGTGCGTGCGATACATAAACGTTGTTGTTGACCACCAGATAGGCCAGTACCCGGAGCGGTAAGTCTATCCTTAACTTCAGCCCATAGGCCAGCTTTGCGTAAACTGACTTCTACAATTTCGTCTAAGTCTGTTTTGCTAGAGGCTAAACCATGTACTTTAGGGCCATAAGCGACGTTGTCATAAATAGATTTAGGAAACGGGTTTGGCTTTTGAAATACAATCCCAACGCGAGCACGAAGTGCCACCACATCTTGCTTAGGATGATAAATATCATCTTTCTCAAGTCTAAAATCACCCTCTATACGACACGAATCAATGGTGTCGTTCATGCGGTTCATACAGCGTAAAAAAGTAGATTTACCACAACCGGATGGACCGATCATTGCCACAACTTCATTTTTGCCAATATCTAAACTGACGTCATGAATTGCTTGTTTGTCATCATAAAATACATTGACGTTACGCATCGACATTTTTGCATTATCAGAAAAAACGTTTCCGACGGTTTGTAAGCCAGATACATCTTGAGCGATCTGCGGATCGTTTTCATTTGTTTTTGTTTTCATTATCATTATTCCTGTTCTTACCAACGACGCTCAAGGCGTTTACGTAGCCATATTGCTGCTGTGTTCATAGTTATAAGGAACGCTAACAGCACCATAATTGCCGCTGAAGTACGCTCTACAAATGCGCGTTCAGGGCTGTCTGACCATAAGAAAATCTGGACCGGCAAGGCTGTTGCTGGATCTGATACTCCGCCTGGAATATCCACGATAAACGCCACCATACCAATCATTAACAACGGAGCTGTTTCACCCAAGGCTTGTGCAAACCCAATAATTGCTCCGGTTAACATACCTGGCATCGCAAGGGGTAAAACATGATGTAAAATAACTTGCATCTTAGATGCACCTAAGCCAAGTGCAGCATCGCGTATTGACGGCGGCACTGACTTAATAGCGGCACGGCTTGAAATAATAATAGTCGGTAGAGTCATTAAGGACAATACTAAACCACCAACCAAGGGGATGGAACGGTGCATCTCAAAGTAGCCAATAAAAATAGCTAAACCGAGCAAACCAAATATGATTGATGGCACAGCAGCTAGGTTATTAATGTTCACTTCTATAAAGTCGGTGATTCTATTTTTGGGGGCGTACTCTTCCAAATAAACAGCGGCAGCAACACCAATAGGAAACGATAGCGCAATCGTCACCAATAAAGTGAACAACGAACCAGCCATTGCACCCATAATACCAGCTTGCTCAGGTTCACGTGAATCACCAGAAGTGAAAAATGTCGTGTTGAAACGCTTTTTAATTTGTTGCTTATCAATCCATGTTTCTACCCATGCAACTTGCTGGGGATTTAATCGCCCGACAAAGGCATCGTCTTTGTTATCACCGCGGCTTTTATAATAGGTATCGATGTCATCGTCGGCTAACAACCATAATCCCACTGTTTGATTCAATAACGCGGGGTTGTTTTCTAATGATTCGCGTAAGGTAAAGCTAGCACCATTACTGATTAAGCCATACAGGTTACGGCGTTGCTTACGGCTTTTTGCATCGGTAAATTGCTCACGCAATGCGCTTTTGACGATTGCTGAGTAATCGGCTATTGCTAATTGCTGAGGGTCATTCACATTGCTAATGTCTAACGCATCAGCATCATAATTTACTTCTACATACACATAGGTTTGTAAAAAAGCAGAATGACCTTTGCCAATAATATCCGTAAACAATATCACCAAACATGCTAAACCAAACAGGATCGCTGCAACACCATAAGCTTTAAAGCGTTTTTCGGCGCGATAACGCTTGGCGAGATTTTTATTAACTAAGTCAATTGTGCTAGGTTTCGCTGCGCCGTCTTTATTTTGTATAGATTCGTTTTTCATCATTATTACTCGTACTGCTCACGATATTTTTTGACTACCATTAAAGCGACACTATTGAGGATCAAGGTGATCACAAACAACATCAGTCCAAGGGCAAATGCTGACAGAGTTTTAGGGCTATTAAATTCTTGATCGCCGACTAACAACGTCACAATTTGGACTGTCACCGTAGTCACCGACTCCATAGGATTGGCTGTAAGATTGGCTGCTAGCCCTGCCGCCATTACCACGATCATGGTTTCGCCAATGGCGCGTGAAACAGCAAGTAAAATACCGCCGACAATGCCTGGTAATGCAGCTGGGATTATCACTTGTTTAATGGTTTCAGAAGGTGTGGCGCCTAGACCAAACGAGCCATCGCGCAAGGACTGAGGTACCGCATTAATAACATCATCTGATAGAGATGACACAAACGGAATAATCATTACGCCCATGACTAAGCCGGCTGCTAATGCACTTTCTGAAGATACGCTCAAACCAAACATACTGCCGGTTTCACGTAAGTAAGGAGCAACGGTGAGTGCTGCAAAAAAACCATACACTACTGTTGGCACGCCTGCTAATACTTCTAGTGCAGGCTTAACGAACGTTCTGACTTTGGGAGAGGCGTATTCAGACAAATAAATCGCAGCCATTAACCCAGCTGGGACGGCAATGATCATCGCAATAGCAGATATCAACATGGTGCCAGCAAATAATGGCACAGCCCCAAACGCACCTGAACCACCAATTTGACCTTCTCGAATAGCCATTTGAGGACTCCACTGAAGGCCAAAAATGAAGTCAAAAAAGGGCACACTTTGAAAGAATTTTATTGATTCAAATATGACTGAAAATACAATCCCTGCGGTAGTAAAAACAGCAATACTGGCACACATCAACAATGCAATTTTAAATACATTCTCGACTTTAACTCGCGCTTTCAGATCAGGACTTACTCGCATCCATGAAAATAAACTTAGGCCCATAGCAACACAAATAAAGACGACTGTCAGTGCCATTTGGCTAATCTGTTGCAAGCCATTTAAACGCTCAGCTGCTGCAATGATGTAAGGTTCGGCTGATAACGTAGAAGTATCATTTATTGCCATGTTACTCACGGTATTGAGCAACAAACCTAACTCAGATTCAGACAATGCTTGTGTGCTGGAGGGCAATTCTTGGATGATAACTTGTTGGATAATGTAATCATCAAATAGTACCCATACCACCAGTATTAAAATGCTAGGGATACCGCACCACAATGCTGACAGGGTGCCGTAATAGCCAGGTAAAGAATTAAGATTGCGTATCCCTTGACTACCACCGGCAACAGCGATAGAGCGCTTGCGTCCCAAAGTAAAAGCCATCGCCATAAACAACAAGGCGAGGATTAATAGCATTGATGTATTCATATTGCCTCTATCGCTGTGCGTAGTTAAAGCTTTATTGGAGTTAAAGACTGCACATCAGCTTTGACTTGCTTACGCAAATCGTCGCTTAAAGGGATCATGCCTTTGTCAGCCAAGTAACCTTCTTGACCAGACGCTTTATTACTAATAAATTCAGCAAGAAACTCTTCAATACCTGGTACCACACCTACATGGTCTTTTTTCACATAGAAATATAATGGACGTGAAACAGGATAAGAACCATCAGCAATATTGTCGAAACTCGGCTCAAAGCTGTTAATTTTAGTGCCTTGAATTGTATCTGAGTTTTGGTCTAGGAAACTAAAACCAAATATGCCAAACGCGTTGGGATTCGCATTTAATTTTTGTACGATCAGATTGTCGTTTTCACCGGCTTCGATAAATGCACCATCATCACGGATACTGTGACAGATTGATTTAAATTTATACTTAAGATCTTTAGCTAATGCTGCATCACCTGCTTTGCCTGCCGCTTTAGATTGATTGCTAATATCGGCTATCCAGTCGATTTTTTTACAACCCCCTTCTAAGGCTAATTCAGAAAATGCATCACGCGTACCTGAAGTCGGTGGTGGGCCAAGGACTTCAATTTTATACTTTGGCAGACTAGGATTGATTTCATTCCAAGTTTGATAAGGATTGGTTACTAAGGTTTGCGTGCCATCAGGGTTAGGCACTTCTTTACCCAAAGCTAAAAATAACTCTTTAATTGAAATAGTCATTTGCTCAGCTTTATTAGAATTACCAATGACAATACCATCAAAGCCAATTAACACTTCAACCACACCGGTCACACCATTCTCGGCACATAATTGTAGTTCAGATGGTTTGATTCGACGAGAAGCGTTAGTGATATCAGGGAATTGAACCCCAACGCCCTGGCAAAATAATTTTAATCCACCGCCTGAGCCAGTGGATTCTACTTTAGGGGTTTTAAATTGTGTGGACTTGCCAAAACGCTCAGCCACAACGGTTGAAAATGGATAGACCGTAGACGACCCGACAACGTTTATATAATCACGAGATGCGTGCGCGATATTCGTAACTAATAACGACGTTAATATTACAGATGCTGAAGTTAAAAACTTTTTCATATTTTTGTTCCACATGCTTAGTTAATAAGGACGGGATGAGTATATGACAAGTTTATGACATTTTTGTGACGGTGCTCAGATTAATCCCACCATCGTAATATTAACCAATACTATGGCTTAATTGCGATTTTCAAGACGCCATCACGCTGATGCATAAACAAATCATATGCATCAACGATGTCATCTAACGCATAGGTATGCGTGACCATTTCGGATAAATCGACTCTTCCGGTCTCAATCACATTCATTAATCGACGCATGCGTTCTTTGCCGCCTGGGCATAGCGCAGTTCGGATCGTATGGTCACCAAGTCCCGCTGCAAAGTTGGCGATGGGAATGACCAAATCTTCAGAATAAACGCCTAAACTAGAAAACGTGCCGCCAGGTTTTAATACTTTTATACATTGGTTAAAGGTCGATTGTAAGCCCAATGCTTCAATGCTGCTATCTACACCCCGGCCACCAGTGATTTTCATTATTTCATCAACGACATCGACTTTTGTATAGTTAAGAGTGATGTCCGCGCCTAGTTTTTTTGCCATAGCTAAACGTTCACTGTTGGCATCAATGGCAATAATCAGTGAAGCACCTTTTAATTTTGCGCCGGCGGTGGCACATAAACCAATCGGACCTTGGGCAAATATTGCGACCACATCGCCAATCTGAATATTGGCGTTTTCGGCACCTTTAAAGCCTGTGGACATAATATCAGGACACATCAACACTTGCTCATCTGTCAGGCCATCAGGTACAGGGCATAAATTAGCTTGTGCATCTGGGACTAACACGTATTCGGCTTGGGTTCCGTCGATATGATTGCCAAAACGCCAGCCGCCAGTTGCCTTGTAGCCATGGCACGCGCATTTACCATCAGCATCAAGATAACCACCATCTTGTGCAGGAAAGCCGTCTTGAGAGGCATACGAGGTGTATGATGGGCAAATAGCACCGGCAACCACCCGTTGACCTTCTGTATAACCCATTACAGCACTGCCTAATTTCTCAATCGTACCAACGGGCTCATGGCCAATGGTTAAGCCTTTTGCTACAGGGTATTCACCTTTAAATATATGAATATCAGTACCGCAGATGGTGGTGGTGGTTATTTTGATTAACGCATCATTGGGACCAACATCAGGGATCTTTTTGTCAGTAATTTCAATTTTACCTGGTGCAACAAATATCAGTGATTTCATCATGCTCATGTCAAGCTCCTTGGTTAGTAATGAGGTACTCTTTTGCCGGAATAGGTCAAGGTGATGTACCTATGTATTTACACCTTCTAAACACGTGATTCCTCACAACAATACACTATCTCAGCATTCGGTCTAATTCGTCGACAACATTTGACCAGTCAGAATCAGAATCAATGGCTTCTTTGAGAAATTCTGCTTGCGAGTGATTCCAAAAACTAGCTTTATATAATGGCAGCTTGGGATCATCTACAGTGTGCTTTGAGGTGAATTCGGTGATGCTAATGACATCAGACTTTAAACCAAGTTGATCAAATAAAGTAGATAATGACGTTGCGTTGTTCATAACTCGTCTCAATATGGTAGTGGGGTTGCTGTCGCTAATCATGTTAAGGATTTACCCTTTTTTGCAAAGGCTAATTATTACAGCAGTATTTATGCCATATAAAATATATGTTTTATATCAGTGGTTTAGTGTGTGGTGTGGAGAGGTGTTTGCTGGAAGTGTAAAAAAATACGACAATTATTTTAGTAAAGATAAGCTATCATTTATTATTAAATTAGATATTTTGGTTAGTGCGGACCATTTTCCCTCGCAATTATCTGGCGGTGAACAACAACGCGTTGCTTAAACGCAGGTGACACAGTTGCGGCAAGGTAAATAAAAACCCCATTAACTTTGCAGGTAATGGGGTTGGCTATTTTTGAGCTTATCGTGCTCTTATGACACACGCTTAGTGGTAATAAAACGCACCTGTCCAATCATAAGTTGTGTCAGCAATTTTTAAGCGATGCGTCGTTGACGCTTTGGCATCTAAATTTGCTAAGATAAACAACTGTTCGTTACCGCTGAGGTCTGTAATCTGAATTGCAGTATATTGTTCGTCATCGTGCACGACTGCAAGGTTAGCAATATTACTTGATGAGTCTAATGAGGCTTCCGTTACTGGGCTATAGCTGCCATGCGGTTCAATCACAGTTGCAAAGGTAGTATCTTGCGTGTCATTACGACGAATAATAAGTGCCGCTTCGCGACGGATATTAAACTCAGGATCATTCGCTCCCATGCGCGTAAATAACAACTCATCAGTCGTGTTAGTGGCTGACGTCAACGTATAGAACTTGCCTTCAGTTAACCAAGATAATTTGGTGTTATCTGTAGAAGGTTGACCTTGACCTTCCAAGTATAAATGCTGATAACCGTTTTTCTTACCCAGTGGGACTAGGGTACTCGGTGATGCATATTCAAAGTTAGTAGAAATGACTTGTCCTAAGAAATAATAAGGTAAATCATAGTCTTGCTTAGCATTTGTGGCAACTTTCATGATGTCGAGTAAAAACGGCTTAGTGAAGTTTTCATCTTTTATCATCACCACCGTACGATGCATTTTGGTACCTGGATATGCATTGGTTTCAGTTGCACTCACCACTTGTACTTCAGGGCGTGAGTCATCATAAACATGTAATTCTGAATGATGTTGACTACCTACTGCGTACTTACCTTTAAAATGCATTTCTTGGTTTAATGATAACGTGTTGTGAGCAATGGTTGTTTTTGCCCAAGTTTTGTTTTCTTTGAGGTAGTTACCACCGCCTTTTTGACCTATATTAACAAAACGCGATAACCCGTAATCTTGCAATACTTCAGCACCTTCTGCATATAATGAAAAGGATAACTTGTCATAATGGCCGTGGCTTAACCCTTGTGCAGCATATTTAAATACACTGGTCAGCTCTTCGTTGCCATAACGTAATATTGCAACGCCGCCTTCATCACCGTTAGCACCATCAGTCAGATTAACTGATGTTTTGGCAAAAGGCTGGACTTTGTTATCACGTATACCCATTGCTACTGCAAGACCAGCTTGGTCGAGTAATACTTCGTTTTGAGTCTGTGCGATACTCAGTAATTGTGGGTTTTGGTCACCATAATGATAGGCGACATTCACTGCGGTAACTAATGATGGCGTGAAGTATGACATGCCTTTTTGGCCATCATTGAGTGGGAAAAACTCGCCATCTGCATCAGTCAAATTCAGTAACGCATCTACACCTTTAAGTAATACATTATCTTTATGTTGCATGACGCCTAATTCTGGCTTGGCGTTTTCCATTCCTAATGCAAAGATTAAGAATGGATACATCGCATAACGCTGATAATATGGACCTTCGGTATAGTAACCATCTGGAGAAAACGGTTCTTCCAAATTAGCTAAGAATCCGCGTTTTTGACCTTCAACTTTGATCGTACCGCCATCATTGTCAATCCCACCAACTTCAAGGCCATCGTCAATAATGCCATATAATGCACGTTGAATCAGTTCTTCGTCATCCATTACTAGACCAATCATACCTACTGCAGCATTACCCCAAGTACTGTGGTTGTGTACACGGTTATAAAATGCGGGATTAGCTAATGAAATATAATCTGCAAATGGGCGGAATAAGTTATTTTCTAAAGTAGAACGTTCTTGCGCGGATAAAAAATTATACACCGTATCGTACGCTTGGCTCATATAAACTAACCAGTTGCTGTCATTCAAGCATTGCCAAAATAACTTACCCGGTGCATATGAACGAACCATAGGATGAATTGGGAGGTTTTTGTACATAGCTTCGTATTGAAACAACATATCACGCACATAAACGGCATATTTATCGTCTTGTAAAATTTGATATAACACACCTGCTTGCTGTGCAATGATGAAATTTTGTTTATGACGATAATGCGTGTAACCACCAGAGAAGTCTTTCGGAATAGGAGTGTCAATGCCGTCTGCAATTTCGGCATCTACGATTGCTTTTACCTTAGCTAAACTGGCGTCAAATAACGGGACTTTCCCAAGGTTTTTGCGAATTTGTTCAACCCCTTCTTGGGTTAAAATCAGATTAGGATGCTCTTTCGCTGAAAGTGACGGTATGTTGATACATACCAACATCATCAGTAAAAAACTTTTCATCATTTTGATTGGCATGATAGGTAGTTCCTTGCGTGTAAATGTGTTTAAAAATTCTACCTTAATACTAACAGGACAAAGCGAAGTTATCTAATACAAACTAACCAAAATTTAGTTTTTTTTGGTATTGAATATTACCAATTTGTTTGACCAAATTGCGTGGCGAAGAAATCAGCGTTACCCATATAAATAACAAAGTGTTGCTTGAGCAAATCGACAATACGTACTAACCACATTATGCTACGCGTATCCTCTTATATCTGATTAGTGTGGGGTGCTATAAAATTTAATATGACTGACTAATAAATTAGGGACTATGATGCGATTCGAAAATGCCAGAGTAGCCTTGCAGCACGCAAAAACCTTTCATCAACAATTAGGCGATTTTTATCACTCATTATCTCCGCAAGTTACTCAGCCAAAAGCTAAATATTTACTCGACTATATTATTCACCAAGAAAGGTCGTTGGTTGCTGCCTTATCAGCTTTTGAGTCCAGCTCACCCAAAGGAGTGTTGGACACATGGCTGCAATATACTAATGACAGTGAAATATTACAATTGCCGGATATAGCCGTATCGAAAGAGATTCATACCGAAGAAGATATTTTAAACATTTCAACACAAATGAGTGATGAGTTGCTTAGCTTATATGCGCAAGTAGAGGAGCAAATAGACGAAGAGAAAGTAAAAGCGATTTTTCACAATTTAGCGGATATGCAGGTTCAAAAACAAAAGAAAATTACAATGAATTATGATCGTATGATGGATATGTAGTTGCCTTTGCTTAACAGCACCGATGCCCAATAGCACCCTCGCCTAATAGGATAGACATGGACTTTAAAGATTATTATCAGATCTTAGGGGTAGCCGAAGATGCTGATATCAAGGCGATAAAAACAGCCTATCGTAAATTAGCATTAAAATTACATCCTGATGTAAGTGCAGAGGCTGATGCCACAGAAAAATTTAAAGAAGTAGCAGAAGCGTACGAAGTATTAAAAGATCAAGAAAAACGCGCTGAATATGATCATATCAAAAAATATGGTGCGCCCAAACAGCAATCCGGCTCTCCATTTTCTGGTCGAGGTCAGCATGCTTATAGTGGCGGCTTTGAACACGCCCAAGGTGATTATTCTGATTTTTTTCGGCAAGTGTTTGGCGGTCATTCAAACGGCTTTAATCGCAACTACCAGTCTGAACCTGATATGTTTAAAGGGCAAGACGTCGAGCTAGAAGTACCCTTGTTTTTAGAAGATACAGCCGTGGGTATTAGCAAGCATATTGAGTATATGTTAACGGATCATTCATCGGGTCATCCCCAGCAGATTAAAAAATCACTCAACGTTAAAATTCCTCAAGGCACTAAGGATGGTGAGCGGATCCGTTTGAAAGGGCAAGGCGAGTTAGGCAGCCAACAGCGTTTACATGGTGATTTATACTTACATATTAGGCTGGTCCCGCATCCTTTGTTTGATGTCGATGGATCAAATATATTATTAACGGTACCTTTACTACCGTGGGAGGCAGCGTTGGGTACTGCGTTAGAAGTACCCACATTGTATGGCAAAATAAAGCTTAATATTCCAGCCAATAGTCAGTCAGGTAAAAAACTAAGAATTAAAGGCAAAGGGCTTAAAACCAAAAGCACACAAGGTGATATGGTCGCCATCCTCAATATAGAAATCCCAACAAAACAGTCAGATGAAGCGCATCAATTATGGCAGCAACTAGCAGCATTAGAGAATGAGAATCCTCGTTCGGAGTGGGAGGGTCGTTAGCTGGGACGTAACTCGTTACAAAGTGTGTAGGCATAAATTTTCTGTTTATAGGCATTATAGTTTACTATCATGCGATGAAATTACTTAACACTCGTCCCGATTGGCACTACCTTGTTTTGGTTAGTGCTATTTTATTTGTCATTGAGATCATCAATGTACTGTCTGGTCGATGGCTCAATCAGTTTAGTATTGTGCCACGCGACATATCAACATTACCTTATATTATGACTGCGCCTTGGCTGCACATCAGTATTGCCCATTTTTGGTCAAATTTTTTAACGTTCGTAATCTTATCTTTTTTGTTACTTGAGTTTGGTTTAAAACGTTATGTGCTGGTGAGCCTGTTACTGATGCTCAGTACGGGATTGTTTGTGTGGATTTTCGGTCGAGATGGTCAGCATCTTGGTGCCAGTGGTGTTGTATATGGTTATTTTGGCTACTTAGTCTTGGCGGGATGGCTGAGTAAGCGTGTTTGGTTAGCGCTTATTTCTGTTGGAGTGGTGTTTTTTTATGGCAGTTTGATTTTTGGGGTGTTACCAACACAACCTTATATTTCGTGGGAGTCACATTTGTTTGGTTTTGTGAGTGGTTTATTTTTAGCTTATCAATTCCGTCAATCTAAATAAAAAAGGCATGTCATCTAAAGATGGCATGCCTTACTATTTGCTATACTAATATAGTTTTAAGCTAAATGCTTAGAACGTGTAGCTAGCACCGAAAGTGATACGACGGTCAGCTAGACCTTGGAAACAAAGGATTGCGCCTTCATTAACACAAGACTGAGTTACGCCTTCTTTGGTTAGGTTAACTGCTTCAACACCCACGTTAAGCTGTTCGTTTACGTCATAGCTGAAGCTAGCATTAAGCTGGCCACGGTCATGTGTATAAACTGGGAAACCTAATGTAGAGTTACGTGATGCACCACCAGCAGTATCATCTGTACGGAACGCTTCACGCCATGTGTAACGAACACGAGCACTGATACCATATTTTTCATAGTATGCAGTAACGTTGTAAGCATTTTCAGAGAAGTCTAATAGACCTTGAACCGCT
>Ga0257120_1002330_pt1 | contig 11489 bp, 4 predicted proteins | sample SI106_10metaG_FD_190153 | JGI IMG/M metagenome (GOLD analysis project Ga0257120, IMG submission 190153) | Marine microbial communities from Saanich Inlet, British Columbia, Canada - SI106_10 | ecosystem: Environmental > Aquatic > Marine > Inlet | place: Canada: British Columbia | collected... | reverse complement strand
TGACAGTTAGTGATTTAAACAACGATGGCTGGGAAGATATTTATGTTTCTAATGATTTTTTTGAAAGAGACTACTTGTATATCAATCAACAAAATGGAACTTTTAAAGAGAAACTAACCGGTGCCATCAATTCGATTAGTGGTGCCTCTATGGGGGCCGATGCTGCTGATATCAATAACGATGGTTACAGTGATATTTTTGTGACAGAAATGTTGCCAGATGAGTACGAAAGACTCAAAACGGTGACTACTTTTGAAGATTGGAACAAATACCAATACAATCTTAAAAACGATTATTACCACCAGTTTACTAGAAATATGTTGCAGTTAAATAATAGCAATGAAACCTTTAGTGAAGTTGGGCGATTTAGTGGTGTAGAAGCCTCTGATTGGAGTTGGGGAGCTCTTTTCTTTGATATGAATAATGACGGTGCAAAAGACCTGTTTATTGCCAACGGAATTTACAAAGATTTAACCAACCAAGATTATTTGCATTATGTTTCCAATGAGGAAGTACTTCATTCTATGGTTACTGGTAATAAGGTAGATTATAAAAAATTGATTGACATCATTCCTTCCAATAAAGTGAAAAATCACGCCTATATCAACAAAGGAAATTTGGCTTTCAAACGCGAGAACAATGGTTTAAATACCGAAGGGTTTTCTAATGGAGCAGCCTATGGAGATTTGGACAATGATGGCGATTTGGATTTGGTTGTGAATAATGTAAATATGCCTTTGTTTGTCTATAAAAACAATGTAGACCCCACCAAAAGCAATTATGTAAAATTGATTTTACATGGGGAAGGCGCGAATACAAACGCCATTGGTGCCAAACTAAAATTGACTACAACATCAGGAAATTATTATTTGGAGCAACAGCCTGTGAGAGGGTTTCAATCTTCTATGGACAATAGACCTAATTTTGGGTTTAAAGAAAAAGACAGTATTTCGTTAACGGTTACTTGGCCATCTGGTAAAAGAACACAGATCGAAAATATGACTCCCAATAAAACATTTACCCTTTTTGAAAAAGAAGCACAGATGCCAGTTGATCAAAAGACCATTGTGGCTGAAAATCTTTTTACTAAAGACGCAAACACGCTTTCATTTTTACACAAAGAAAATAATTATAGCGATTTTAATGCAGAGCGTTTGTTGCCTTTTATGAGAAGTACCGAAGGTCCCAAAATGGCGATTGCTGATGTCAATAATGATGGGAAAGAGGATCTTTTTATTGGAGGTTCTAAAAATAAAACAGCCTCCTTATTCGTTCAAAAAGATACCCGTTTTGAAGCTGTACAAACAGCTATTTTCGATCAGCATAAAGCCGCTGAAGATGCAGAAAGTGCCTTTTTTGACGCCGATGGTGATGGCGACATGGACCTGTATGTTTGTAGTGGAAGTATTGAAACATCAAAATATAGCGCGAACTATTTGGACAAATTATATTTGAATGATGGTCATGGGAATTTCACCGTATCTGATCAATTACTACCTACGGCTAACAAATTTCACAGTTCAAGTACTGTTGCCGTTGCAGATATTGACAATGATGGTGATTTGGATATTTTTGTAGGTGAACGAGCCATTCCAAATTCGTACGGGATTCCTGGTGATGGATTTTTACTAATCAATGACGGGAAAGGGAACTTTACAGAACAATCTACAGCTTTAGCGCCCCAGTTTCAAGGCCTAGGAATGATCACAGATGCTGTTTTTATTGATATCAATAAAAATGGATATGAAGATTTGGTAGTCGTGGGTGAATTTATGGGTGTTGAAGTTTTTGAAAATCAAAATGGAACCTTCCAGAAATTACAAAATAGTCCTTTGTCCAATTTAAAAGGATGGTGGAAAACCGTTGAAAAAAGTGATTTAGACAATGACGGTGATTTTGATTTATTGTTGGGAAATCACGGATTGAACAGTCGATTCAAAGCTTCTGAAAAAAATCCGATCCAATTATATTTGAGTGATTTTGATCTCAACGGATCGTTGGATCCTATCCTTTCGTTTACTACAGCAAATGGAAAGGTCTATCCCTATGCGCTTCGCCATAACTTAGTAGACCAGTTGAAATATTTGAGCAAAAAGTATCCAGATTATGAATCTTTCAAATCGGCAACTATTCAAGATATTTTCACCAAAGAACAGTTGGATAAAAGCACTATTTTAGAGGTAAACACGTTAAGTTCTGTGCTTTTAATCAATCAAGGCGATTTTCAATTTACAATTCAAGAACTTCCCTTAGAAACTCAATTTTCACCAGTCTATGCAATTGCGACTTCCGATTTTGATAAGGATGGCGATCAAGACATTCTTCTGGGAGGAAATTTAAATGGTGTAAAACCTGAATTTGGAAGATATGATGCTTCCTTTGGAACCTATATAGAAAACATTGGGAATCTTCAATTCAAATTGGATGCAACAGGAAAAGGGTTGAATATTAATGGAGAAATCAGAGATATCAAACTTTTGAAAAACCAGGTTTTTATTACTAGAAATAATGATTCAATACAAGTTTATAAATATTAATATGATAAAAAGACTCATTTTTAGTTCTCTATTATTTCTTGGTTGCTCTACGGAGCAAAAGGTAGAAAATACGATAGAAAAAGAACTGTTTACTGAAGTTGCTGCAGAAAATTCTGGAATTCATTTTTCAAACAATTTACTTGAAAATGGAGATCTTAACATTATCGAGTATTTGTATTATTACAATGGAGGTGGTGTTGCTTTGGGAGATATTAATAACGATGGTTTGGATGATGTGTACTTGACTGCAAATCAACAGCCAGATAAGCTCTACCTCAATCTTGGAGGATTGAAGTTTCAAGACATTTCATTGTCGAGTGCCATGAGTCAAGAAAGCTCTTGGTCTACGGGGGTGACCATGGTGGATGTGAATGCAGATGGTTATCTCGATATTTATGTTTGTAAAGTAGGAGATTACAAAGGCTTGAAAGCTACCAACGAATTGTATATCAACAATGGGGACAATACTTTTACAGAAGAGGCTAAAAAGTACGGCTTAGATTTTTCGGGCTTTTCTACTCAGGCTTCTTTTTTTGATTATGACCAAGATGGAGACATGGATCTCTATTTATTGAATCATTCGGTTCACTCAACTTATTCTTATGGAAACTCTAAGTTGAGAGAAAAATCTGATGCATTGGCAGGAGATATTTTATTTGAAAATACATCTATCAATGGTGCTATTCAATTTGTTGATGTTACCAAAAAAGCAGGAATTTACAATAGTGCATTGGGCTACGGATTGGCAATTGCAACTTCAGATGTCAATAATGATGGTTTGATGGATATTTATGTTGGAAATGATTTTCATGAAAATGATTACTTGTACATCAATAACGGAGACAAAACCTTTACAGAGTCTAGCGCCCAATACTTCAACAGTACTTCTCGATTTACCATGGGAGTTGATGTTGGAGATTTGAATAATGATGCTGCCTTGGATGTACTTACCCTAGACATGATGCCTTACAAATCGGATGTGTTTTTAAAATCGGGAGGTGAAGATTCAGACAAAATTAATGAGATTAAAAAGACCTTTGGTTTTCAGCAACAATATGCTAGAAATCACTTACAAATCAATAACGGAACTCATTTTTCTGATGTTGCATTGTTTACAGAAACCCATGCAACCGACTGGAGTTGGTCGCCTTTATTGTTAGATTATAACAACGATGGCTTGCAAGATATTTACATCACCAACGGAATTTACAAAAGACCCAATGATCTAGATTATGTAAACTACATCAGCAATGTAGATTTTGCAAAATATGCAGAAAGTCAGCAAGATACATTAGAGCGAAAATTAATAGAAACCATGCCCATGTTGGGATTGCCTAATGTACTGTTTCAAAATAACGGTGATTTAGATTTTAGTAAAACCGCGATCAATTCGAAGCAATCAACCAGTTATTCCAATGGTGCCGCCTATTCAGATTTAGATTTGGATGGAGATTTGGATATCGTGATTAACAATTTGAATGAAAAAGCAACTGTACTAGAAAATAAAACAACAGGAGCCAATTACCTTACAATTAATTTACTGGGAGATGGAAAAAGTCTCAATACAAACGGAGCCAAAGTTTCGTTGTATGCTGGAGATCAAACTTTTTTCAAAGAACAAACAACTGTAAGAGGGTTTTTATCAAGTTCTACAAGAAAAGTGCATTTCGGATTGGGTAACCTTGCTGCTGTAGATTCTTTAATGGTCGTTTGGAATGATGGCTCTCAAAGTCTACACAAACAAGTAGTCATCAATCAAGAAACCACCATCCAAAAAGAGAAAACAACCCCGCATACTTTTCCAAAGAAGGCCCGAAAAGAACACAAAGAATTTTTATACAGCCATCAAGAAAACACCTTCTTAGATTACGAAAGAGATGCTTTAATGCCAGAAAAACTTTCTACGGAAGGGCCTTCTGTTGTACAAGCCGATTTTAATGCTGATGGTTTGAAGGATTTATTTATTGGAGGAGCAAGAGATCAAGCCCCAGTCTTGTATTTTCAATCAAAAGACGGAAGCTATCAAATGCAACCAAATGAGATATTTGAAAATGACAAAATCTATGAAGATGTAGACGCCATCGCTTTTGACATAGATGGAGATCAAGATTTAGACATTTATGCCTTAAGTGGAGGTAATGATTTTAAAGAAGGAAATCCCTTACTAGAAGATAGAGTCTATTTAAATGACGGTAAAGGAAATTTCACAAAACTCAATGCAAAATTATTAGCAACCAATGGAGGATCTGTTTCTTCTTCAGATTATAACAATGACGGCTTTCAAGATTTGTTTATTGGAAATCGATCGATTCCTGGAGCCTATGGTTTGACACCATTTAGTTTTATTCTAAAAAACACAGGAAATAATAATTTTGAAATTGCAGTGAAAACTCGTTTTGGAATGATTACCGATAGCCAATGGGTCGATTTAGAAAATGATGGGCAGGTAGAATTAATTCTCGCTGGAGATTGGATGCCGATTACAGTAATAAGCTATACCAAAGAAGGTACCTTTGAAAATAGAACTCAAAAATTAGGCTTGGATGCAACCCATGGAATGTGGAATGTAATTAAAGTTGGAGACATCAATCAGGATGGAATCTTAGATATTATTGGAGGAAATGCTGGAATGAATTTTAAATGGAAAGCCTCCGAAGAACGTCCTGTGAAAATGTATTTAGATGATTTTGATGGAAATACGCAACTGAATCAGCTTATTTTTTACAATTATTTTGGAACCGATGTGCCATTTGCATCCAAAGATAAATTGGTGGGACAAATCCCCTCATTAAAAAAACAATTTTTAAAATATGCCGCTTTTGCTGAGGTACAAAGCATTCGCGATTTAAAATTAAAGGATGAAAAAGAAATTTTAGAGACCAAATACATCTACGAATTACGTTCGATGTGCTATCTCAATAACGGAACTAGTTTCACTCCAAAACCTTTGCCAAAAGAAGCGCAGCTGAGTACGGTAGAAGATTTTTATATTGGCGAAAATGAGATTTTGTACACAGGAAATTACGATGGGTATATTACAGAACTAGGAGAAAACTTGTCCAATTCTGGAGGAGTTTTACAATTTGCAAACGAAACAATTTCGCATCAAAGTTCTTTGCAGCTGCCAAAAGGATTTTTAGGGAGAAAAATCATACAACTTAATAAACAAGAATATTTGGTACTTTCGAATCATGGAAAATCATATATTTTAAAATCAAAAAAATAAAAAAACACATTATGGAAAAAACATTTTATACCTTTTTGAGATATCTGCCCTTTCTATTAATTACAGGAATTTTGAGCAGTTGTCAAAAACCATCAGCGTCTATAGAAATTACGACAGACACCTACCATGCAGCTGTAGATAAGGTGATTCAAATCATGATTCACGATATTTTTTCACCACCTGTAGCGAGCCGAATTTTTGCATATCCCAACGTAGCTGCCTACGAGATATTGGTGCAAAAAGACAGTACTTTTGAGTCCTTAGCAAACAATGCTCAAGGATTGACGGCAATTCCTAAAGTAGCCAAAAACCAACAGGTAAACCTTCAGGTTGCTGCGTTGATTGCACATATGGAGGTGAGTAAAACCTTGATTTTTTCGGAAGATAAATTGAATGTTTTAAAAGATAGTTTGTACCAACAATGGGAAAATACCAACCAACCAGAGTTCTTGGCTTCAAAAGACTATGCCTTAAAAGTGGTTTCTCATATTAAAAAATGGATGGATGCCGACAATTACAATCAAACTCGAACCATGCCGAAATATTCGGTAGATACAGACGAGGTTTCTCGATGGCAGCCAACACCTCCTGCATATATGGATGCGATAGAACCTCATTGGAATAAAATTAGACCTTTCTTTTTAGAATCTGCAGATCAATTCAAACCCCAAACACATCCTCCATTTTCTTTGGAAAAAGATTCTCAATTTTACAAAGAGTTGTTAGAAGTTTATGAAATTAGTGAGCGCATTACTCAAAAAGGAGACAGTTCTGAAGAGGTTGCCATTGCGCAATTTTGGGATTGTAACCCTTATGTTTCTGTTACCAGAGGTCATTTTATGTTTGCAACCAAAAAAATTACACCAGGGGCTCACTGGATTGGAATCGTGAAAATTGCTGCCAAAAAAACCAATGCAAATTTAATGCAGACTGTCAATGCTTATACCAAAACATCGTTGGCTATTGCAGATGCATTTATTAGCTGTTGGGATGAAAAATATAGAACCAATTTGGTACGACCAGAAACCTTAATCAATCAAAATATTGATGCCGATTGGCTTCCCATTTTGCAAACACCTCCATTTCCAGAGTATACCAGTGGACATTCTGTAGTTTCAGGAGCAGCTTCTGTTGTTTTAACCCATATTTTCGGAGAAAACTTTGCTTTTGACGATGATACCGAAGTTCAGTTTGGGTTGCCAGTAAGAAGCTATGAGTCATTTTATGCTGCATCTAGCGAAGCGGCAGTTAGTAGAATGTATGGTGGTATTCATTACAGAGCAGCAGTGGATAACGGACTGAAACAAGGAAAAGATTTAGGACATTTTGTAGTGGATAAAATTAGCCGTAATTAAATAAATCACATAAATAATTCAACTGGGAAGTAGAATTTTATTTTTCAATACATTGATTATAAAAAAAATATTTTTTCGCATTGCAATACAATTGTATTTTGTGTTTTTTTCAATTTATAAATGAAAGACAATAATTATATCCATGCCCAATCAGGGCTCGAAAAAGATGCCAGAGCATGGTGGAAAGAGGGAGTTCTTTACCAAATTTATCCCCAAAGTTTTAAGGACACCAATGGTGATGGATATGGTGATTTTAAAGGAGTGATTGAGAAATTGGATTACCTTGAAAGTTTAGGGATTACCATGGTTTGGATGAATCCATTTTTTGGGTCTCCATTGGTTGATAATGGCTATGATGTAAGCGATTACACCTCCATTCATCCACGATATGGAACTATGGAAGATTTTGATGCAATGCTTGAAGGCTTGCACAGTAGAGGTATCAAGTTTGTATTAGATGTTGTTGTCAATCACAGTAGTATTGAGCATGTGTGGTTTCAGCAATCGCGAAGTTCAAGAGATAATATTTATCGCGATTATTACCACTGGTGGCCTGCAGAAAAAGGAACTCCTCCATTTAGAGACAGTATATTTGATCCTGAAGGAGCTTGGCAATTTGACGAAAAAACGAATGCCTATTATTTACATTATTTTGCCAAAGAACAGCCCGATTTAAATTGGGAAAACCCAAAAGTAAGAGCAGAAATATATGAGATCATGAAATTTTGGGCTCAAAAAGGAGTCGACGGTTTTCGAATGGATGCATTTCAATATGCAAGCAAAGACACGACATTTCCAGAATGGCCAAAAGGACATGAAAAAGAATACGACAAATGGTATGGGATGCGACCACAACTTCATGACTACCTGAAAGAAATGTATAAGGAAGTCATAGAGCCATATCAATTATTTGCGGTAGCGGAAGGATCCGGAACCACCTTTCAGGATGCACACGATTTGGTTGATGCCGAAAGAAATGAACTTCAAGTTGCCTACCACTTTGACTGCAGAGATATTGTAAAAGATGTACCGAGTTATCAGCTTTCAGATTTTAAAGCCGTTTTCTCCAAATGGGATGATTCTTTTAAAGACAAAGGTTGGTTGGCAATTTACCTTTCCAATCACGATGTTTCAAGACTGGTTTCGAGATACGGAAATTCGGCACCTGCATTCAGATCCCTGTCAACACAAATGCTCAATACTTTTTTGCTGAGCATGAGGGGAACACCTTATACTTACTATGGCGATGAATTGGGAATGACCAATATAGACATGCCTACCATAGAAGAATATGTTGATGTTTCTGCCATTGGTGATTATCACAGAGCGAAAGCAGCGGGTGAAGACATGACCGAATTTATGAAGAAATTGAACTTCAATTCTCGCGAAAACGGGCGTACTCCAATGCAATGGGATGCGACAGTAAATGCAGGATTTTCATCGGTAAAACCTTGGAAGAAAGTAAATGAAAACTATCTTGAAATCAATGTTGAAGCGCAAGAGAAAGATCCTAAAAGTGTTTTAAATCATTTTAGGAAAATGGTTCAGCTTCGTAAGGATCACGCGGTTTTAGTATATGGAGATTACCAAATATTAGATGAAGCGCATCCAGATATTTATGCATATACTAGAACCTTAAAGGACAAACAGTTCCTTGTGCTTTTAAATTTTTCGGATACCGAATCAACAATAACTTTACCACAGGTAGTTGGCATTTTGAAACCGCTTATCAATAATTATGATGCATTTGAAATTATAGAAGATAGAATAACCTTACAAGCTTATCAGGCCACTATTTGTGAATTAACTAACTTATAAAAACTAAGATATGAAACTCAAAAAACCAAGTTTAACTTTTTGGCAAATTTTTAATATGAATGTTGGATTTCTAGGAATCCAGTATAGTTTTGGATTGCAGCAAACAGCGATCAATCCGATCTTTTTATATTTGGGAGCGCCAGAAGAGATGTTGCCAATTTTAAATATTGCAGGACCTGTTACAGGACTTTTAGTACAACCTATTATTGGTGCTTTATCCGATAAAACCTGGTCGGTTCGTTGGGGGAGAAGAAAGCCTTATTTTTTAATTGGAGCGATACTCGGAAGTTTGTGTTTATTTGCATTTCCGCACAGTCCAATTCTATGGTTTGCAGTTGGTTTGTTATGGATTTTAGATGTTGGAAACAACATGGCAATGGAACCTTACAGAGCCTTTGTAGGAGATAAATTACCTGAAAAACAATTGAGTTTAGGATTCCAAATGCAAAGTTTGTTTGTAGGAGCTGGAATTTTATTAGCCAACGGATCTATTGTATTGTTTCAACATTGGTTTGGAGGAGAAACGGTAGATCAAGCCGGAACAATTCCACAATGGCTTTATTACTCATTTTACATTGGTGCATTTTTATCTTTGGTCACCATTTTATGGTCTGTTTTCAAAACACCAGAAATTCCACCAAGTGATGATGAGTTAACGGAAATCAATAGAATTAAAGGCTTGTCTTTGAGTCAGAAGATTTCAAAACCTTTTGCAGAAATTGCAGAAGCTATCAAAAATATGCCAAAATTCATGTGGAAAATTGGCGCGGTTTATTTATTTCAATGGTATGCTTTGTTTATCTATTGGCAGTTTACAACTCCGTTGTTTAAATTGACGATGGGCTATTCTACTTCTGAAGCCGCTTCACAAGCAGCAAAAATGAGTTTAACCTACAATATTGTAACCATGGTAGTTGCTTTGGCACTAGTGCCCTTAACACTTCGTTTTGGTGGTAAAAAGATCTACGCATCGAGTCTTGTAGGAACAGCGATAGCTTTATTCTTAATCCCTTATATTTCTGATCCTTTACTAGTACTGGTACCTATGGTTTTATTTGGAATTGGATGGGCTGCAATGATGGGAATTCCCTATACGATGGTTTCTAAAATTGTTCCGCAGGACCGAAGAGGTGTTTATATGGGAATTTTAAACATGATGATTGTAATTCCAATGTTTGTTCAAACATTGACATTTGGTCCAATTTATAAATACTTACTTGCTGGAAATGCCATTAACGCGATGTTATTTGCAGGAGCCTTTTTTGCAATCGCTGCATTTTTAGCAATGCGATTGAATGAAACCAAATCTGAATAACGAACTTTTAAATCAAACACAAAATGAAAAACATCGGAATCAAACTGTCATTATTTTTGAATTATTTTGTGTTTGCTTTCTTATTAAATAGTGTAGGCGCTGTTATTTTACAAGTGCAAAGAGCCTATTCCATAGAAAAGGATGCCGCTAGTATATTGGAGGGTTTTAAAGACATTCCTATTGCGATTGCTGCCTTTGTATTGGCTTCTTTTTTACCAAGAATTGGACTAAAAAAGGCAATGCTTTTGGGCCTATTGGTGGTGGCACTATTTTGTTTTTTAACCCCTTTTTCCAATGATTTTTGGTTTTTCAAAATTCTATTTGCTGCCATTGGGGTTTCATTTGCACTCATCAAAGTTTCTGTTTTTGCAACCATTGGGTTGATCACCAAGAATGAGAAAGAGCACGGTAGTTTTATGGGAATCCTTGAGGCTGTCTTTATGGGAGGAATCTTATTGGGCAACGTTTTGTTTAGCTTTTTCATTGATGATGCAAATCCAAAATCGGATTATTGGCTGAATATTTATTGGCTAATGGGAGCTGTCTCTCTACTTGCTTTTTTTGTACTCCTATTTACTAGGTTGAATGAAAGTGAAGCAAAGATTGAAGCTCGATCTTTGAAAGAGGATTTTAAAGAAATGTTTGTCATAGCTTTCAAACCCTTGGTGCTTATTTTTGTAGCGAGTATTTTTTTGTATGTATTGGTAGAGCAAAGTTTTTCAACCTGGTTTCCAACTTTTTATGAAGGAATCTTAAAAACACCAGCAAGTATGGCCATCCAAGCGGGAGCAATATTAGCAGGGGTCACTATGATTGGTCGTTTTATGGCAGGGATTATTTTAAGCAGAATCAAATGGATTTATGTTTTAAGTACTTGTTTGATCATTGTGGCAATTATTGTGCTCACTGCATTGCCTTTGGCAAATAGTGTGACTATAGATCCTACTATTTCATGGATCAATGCTCCTTTGGTAGTTTATTTAATGCCATTGATGGGCTTATTTTTAGCGCCAATTTATCCAACACTCAATTCAACCATACTTTCCTCCCTTCCAAAGCACATGCACAGTTCGATGGCGGGCCTAATTGTCGTTTTCTCGGCATTGGGGGGGACCACAGGGTCTATCATTACTGGAAACATTTTTGAAATTTATAGTGGAACGACAGCATTTTATTTTTCCTTAATTCCTATCACTGCAATTTTTATAATCATTTGGGTTTTACACAGCATATTGTTA
>Ga0257120_1002325_pt1 | contig 11500 bp, 13 predicted proteins | sample SI106_10metaG_FD_190153 | JGI IMG/M metagenome (GOLD analysis project Ga0257120, IMG submission 190153) | Marine microbial communities from Saanich Inlet, British Columbia, Canada - SI106_10 | ecosystem: Environmental > Aquatic > Marine > Inlet | place: Canada: British Columbia | collected... | reverse complement strand
AAAACCTAGGTAGGCATAATGTTCAGGGTCTTTGTAGGGTGGCGATTTTTTAATTAAAGCATAACCCGAACCAACCAATAGCTTGTCAACTACAACGACTAATACTTCGGCGTCTGCACGCACTATTAAATCTTTTATGTCGTAGTATATTATAGGATCTTTTTTTAGGTTAGGAGCAAAGGGACGCTCGTAGCCTATGATGTCTTGTTCAAACTTTTTTAAAGTTTCTAGATCTTGGAGAACAGCCGTTCGAATTTCAAAATTTAATGTTTGCATACGTGTCAAATAATGAACCTTTTGTTGATTAATGTTTTTTTAAAGATACTAAAAACTAAAAATCAAATGTAAATTACTGTTTTGTTGATCTTTTAATAAAAAAATATAGTAAAACCATTCAATAGTAATAGTAATACTATTATATTTGAAATAATAGTATGAAAAACCTGCAATTACAGATTGTAATAAGCCCAGAGCTTTACACTAAGAATCCTGAATCATCTGACCTTGGGAAGAAAATTGTGTCTAAAAGTATTGAAATGATCCATGCTTTAGGTTTTGAGGATTTTACTTTTAAAAAGTTGGGAATTGAAATAGGTTCAAACGAAAGTTCCGTGTATCGCTACTTCGAAAGCAAACACGCTTTGTTGGTTTACTTGATAAACTGGTACTGGAGTTGGATTGATTATAAGCTTGTGTTTGCAACCCTAAACATTAATTCTCCACTTGAGAAACTTGAAAAAGCAATTGTGATTTTAACAGAAGAGGTGAGTGAAGACAACTCTTTTTCTTACATCAACGAAGTTATTTTGACCAAGATTATAATTTCAGAGTCCTCTAAGGCATATCACACAAAGGCTGTGGATAAAGAAAATAAAAAAGGATATTACAAAATTTATAAAGATGTTGTAGAGCGAGTTAGCAACTTTGTTTTAGAAATAAATCCATCCTATGAATATCCTCATATGCTAATTTCTACAGTTATTGAAGGTGCCCATCAGCAGCGTTATTTCTCAAAACATTTACCCTCATTAACGGATGATCAAAAGGGTAGTAATAACATCGAACGCTTTTATACCGATGTTGTTTTTAAAACGATTACAAATTAGAAAGTCAACTAGAACATATTTAATTAAAAACCATAACAGCCTAATCTTTAAATAATAATGAAAGCACAAACAAAAGAAACACAAAATTCAATGACACCACAATCATCTCTAGACGCCTTAAAACAGGGGAATGATAGATTTGTAAACGGAACACAAGTAGCAAGAAATTTAATTGCACAAGTAGAAGAAACCAGTACAGGTCAATATCCTTTTGCAACCGTATTGCACTGCATCGACTCGAGAGTATCTGCAGAGCATGTTTTTGATCAAGGGATTGGAGATTTATTCAGTATACGTATTGCCGGAAACTTTGTAAACGAAGACATTCTTGGAAGCATGGAATTTGCATGTAAGTTAGCTGGAACCAAAGTTCTTGTTGTTCTTGGACATACAGCCTGTGGAGCAGTAAAAGGGGCTTGCGATCATGCGCGCCTAGGTAATTTAACTGCGCTAATCAACAAAATAGAGCCCGCTGTAGATGCAGTTAATACTCCAGCTGATGCAGACTTACGTAACTCATCGAACATCGATTTTGTTAACGATGTAGCTGCTAAAAACGTTGAAATGACGATCGATAATATCCGAACAAGAAGTTCCGTTCTATCAGAAATGGAAGCAAACGGTGAAATTAAAATTGTTGGAGGCATGTATGATATCGCTACAGGCAAAGTTGCTTATTATGAATAAGAAGCATTTTTTAATGGCTGCATTATCTTTTATGTTACTGCTGCCTTCATTATCTAAAGCTCAAGAAAGTGATTTGGGTAATTGGCTAATTTATATTGGCAGTAAAAAACTGGAAGGTAAATGGAACCTGCACAATGAAATTCAATATCGAAACTACGATGCTATCGGAGATCTAGAACAGTTGTTGTTAAGAACCGGGATAGGCTATAACCTTTCGGAGAACAACAACAATCTGCTTTTAGGATATGGGTTTATAAAGTCCGAAAACTACGCTGCAAATGGTTTAGATAAGATAACCGTAAACGAACATAGAATTTTTCAGCAGTTCACCTCAAAACAAAAAGTCGGGAAGTTGTTCTTAACCCACCGCTACCGTTTTGAACAGCGTTTTGTAGAAGATGATTTTAAGGCACGATTCCGTTATTTTTTAGCGTTTAAGTTGCCCTTTAAAGGAACAGAAGAAGCTCCTTCAAAGTATTATCTATCGGCATATAACGAAATTTTTTTAAACACCAAATCTTCAGTTTTTGATCGAAACCGAGTGTATGGTGGTTTGGGATACCAGCTGAATAAAAACGTTCGCCTGGAAGCAGGTTATATGAACCAGTTTTTCGAGTCGGGTGGGAGGGATCAGATCAATCTAATCACCTTTGTTAATTTTTAGTAAGTAGTTTAGTTTAAACAAAAAAAAGCAGCCAATTGGCTGCTTTTTTTATTCTCTAAAATTTCATACTGTTCGTAATACTTTTTCCATCTTCCGACCTTTAGCTAATTCATCTACTAATTTGTCTAAATAGCGCACTTGTCGGGTTGGGGTGTAATCAATATCTTCTATGCGATAGCCGCATATAGCCCCTTTAATCAGAACGGCATTAGGGTTTAGTTTTGCGTTTTGAAAGAAGGCTTCGAAGGTTATTTTATTTTCGATAAATCCCTGAATTTGTATTTCGTTGTAACCTGTTAGCCAAGATATAACCTGATGCAGTTCCGCTGCTGTTCTTCCTTTCTTTTCGACCTTGCTAAGGTAGTGCGGGTAAACAGAAGTAAAGGTAATTTGGGCTACTTTTTGGTTGTGGTTTTCGGTTACTTGCATTGCTCAATATAGTATTATCAACTGATTATTCCTTATTTAAAAGTATTGCTTTCCCAAAGCCAAGGTCTTCTAGTTTTTCCATTTGAGTTTCTGCATCACCAACTACAAGATAAATCATTTTATTTGTGTTCAAATATTTTTTTGCCAAGGTTTTTATGTCTTCAACAGTCATTGTTTTTACGATCGCTTCACTTTGTTTTGCGTAATCATCATCAAAACCATAATTACTAATATTATTAAGCATACTAAGTTTAGAACGTAATGTTTCAAAAGCTCTAGCATTACTTTTAATCATAAAACCTTTTGTAATTTCTAGATCATTTTCGGTATAGTTTTTACCAAAATCATCTAGTATATCTTTCACTAAACTAGCAGCCTCAAAAGTAATATTAGATCGCACACCACTTCCAATAGTAAAAGTTCCTTTCATGCTAGATCCCGAAAAACCAGACCTGATACCATAAGTATAGCCTTTTCCTTCCCGTAATTGTTGTGTTAATTGAGAAGCAAAACCACCGCCACCTAGACGGTAATTCATAATAGTTGCAGGATAATAATCGGTATCAGTAGCTGCTAAAGCTGGATAGCCAAAACGTAATACAGATTGCTTAGCACCGGGTACATTGTAAAAATATACTTGAGAGTTCTCTGGTGTTTTTAATTCTGGCAGTACTGGAAAAGTAACATCCTTTGATTCCCAATCATCATTTATATCAGATAATGATGCAGTTACTTCAGATGCGGTAACAGCACCAACAACATGAAACTTTGTAATAGAGGGCGACATATTTGTGCTGTAGTACTGTTTTAAATCATCAATAGAAATTGAGTTTACAGACTTTTCTGTACCACTAAGATTGTTTGACAATATATGATTCTCCCCATAAACAAGTTTTGCATAAGCATTAGCAGCAATGCTGTTTGGATTTGCTTTTTGTCGCTCGATTTGACTTAAGGTACTTTGTTTTATTAAATCAAATTCTTTTTCTTCCCAACGAGGTTCTAATAAAATTTCTTTTACTAATGCCATTGTTTTTCCGTAGTTCTTTGCTAAAGTGTTTCCTGAAATAACAACAGATTCGTTTGTAGCATATGCGTTTATTGAAGCACCAAGACTTTCGATGGCATTTTCTAATTGTTCAGGTGTTTTGTTTTTTGTGCCTTTAGTTAATAAACCAGCTAGAAGATTAGAGACTCCAACTTTATTAGCATCTTCTAATAACAAGCCACCTTTTATTTGCATTTGAAACTGTACTAAAGGGACTTCATTATTTTCTATTCCAAATACACCTAAACCAGATGATAACTCTTCTTTCCAAACACTAGGCACTTTGACATCAGGATTTTCTCCGTAAGGAGGCTCAATACTTCTGTCGAAACTAGAAGGTGTTTTTTTGTAAGTTGCCGCAATACTTGCGTCAAATTGTTCTTCAGCACCTTCAATAATTTTTTCTTCTACAACGTTTGCTAAAGTTGAGTTTTGTAATGCTAAAGTCGCTTGATTTTTAGGAACAAAACTTGTGGCTACATAGTGTTTACCTTTAATGTATGTGTTGTATACACGTATCACATCTTCTGGTGTAACTGCAAGAATATTTTTAACATCCTGATTTATAAATGCTGCATCACCAGCAAATATTTCATATTGCGCTAATTTTGCACCTTTTCCTAAAACACTTGATAAACTATTATAAAAATCTGTTTCTTGACCCGCTTTAATTCGGCTTAAATCTGTTTCTGAAATACCATTGGCTTCAAAGTCTAGAAGTGCTTTAAAAACGGCTTTTTCTACTTCATCAAGATCAGTATTAGAAAACGCTGTCGTTCGAAGCATAAACTCTCCTGCAATTTCAGAACCGGATTGAAACATGCTTACACTAGCTGTTAGTTGCTCCTGCTCTACAAGTGTTTTGTATAGAGGTGCTTTTTTACCTTTAGACAAATAAGTTGCTAAAACTTTTAGTGCATAAGAGTCTTTATGGTACTGATAAACAGAAGGCCACGTTAAGTTTAATTGAGGTAAACGCGCAAAATTATCTTCATAATATACTTTTTTTGTTTCAATTAAAACAACAGGTTGTTTTTTCATTTCTGGAATATCTTCCCCACGTTTTATGTCATTAAAATACTTTTCAACCCATTGCTTAGCTTGTGCAGTATCAAAATCTCCTGCAATTGTTAATGTTACATTGTTTGGTACATACCATCTGTTAAAAAAATCTTTTACGTCTTGTAAAGTTGCATTTTGTAAATCCTCTAAAGAGCCTATAACAGACCAGCTATAGGGATGTCCTTCAGGATATAAATTATCTCCTATAACTTTAAAAGTATGACCATAAGGACGGTTGTCTACGCTTTGCCTTTTTTCATTTTTCACGACTTGCTTTTCTTTGGATAGCACTTGGTTAGTAACCGTATTAATAAAGTACCCTAATTTGTCAGCTTCAGCCCAAATCATTTTTTCTAAGGCGTCTTTTGGAACCGTTTGTAGATAGTTTGTTCTGTCTCTATTTGTAGAGCCATTAGCTCCAGAGCCACCAATACGAGCAGACATTTTGTCGAGACCACCTTTGCCTAAATTTTCGGACTCTAAGAATAACAAGTGTTCAAATAAGTGTGCAAATCCGGTTCGGCCTTCTAATTCCCTTGCAGAGCCTACATGACTGGTTAAGCCTACGGCAACCACAGGATCTGAACGATCAATATGGAATATAACTTGTAACCCATTGTCAAGTATTATTTTTTCGTATTCGACTTTAAATTCAGGATTATTGTTTTGATTCTTTTCACAAGAAATCAATGCAGTAAGCATCAATAAATAAGATGCTAATAGTTTAAATGATTGCATAAAAGTGTTTTAATTATAGTGTTGAAATTTCTTTTAAACCCGCTAACGTGTTCGTGTATGGTTAGTTGCGTATTTTAAGCACTAAAGTTAGCAAATAAATCACAGATAGAAAGTCAGCCAAATTTGTACAATAAAAACAAAGGAGGATTTTTGGGGTTGCCAAAAAGTGACGTTAAATCCGAAATGAGAATAGTAGATATATACAGAAGAGAAGGTGATAAACTAGCCGAAAACTGGGTCTATATTGACATGTTGCACTATCTACATCAGCAAGGTTTAGATGTTTTAGGAAGAATGAGAGAAATGAAAAATAAATAGTTTCAGCTAACTAATCAGTTGTCAAGTTGAAACTCAAATTTAACAATTAAATTACACTCCCGACGAAGGAGCCATTGAACACTAAAAAGCAAGGTGATAAAGCCTATTTTTTTTATAAATACCAGACCTAATGAAAATACTTACAGTACTTCTATTAATACTAAGTATTACTACAGCTTTTGGACAAGCGAAACCCAGTTATAATATTGGGATGTTGTTAGATACTAGTACTACAGAATTAGATGCTTTAACACATCGATTAGAAAAACAAATTAAAGCCGTAGTAGGGGAGGATGCAACCATAAACTTCCCTAAAAGCAATATTTTAGTAAATGATTTTAGTAAGCGAGAAGCCAGCAATTAATTTTACACGGTGTTGGCAAATCGTTTTATTTATTCAACTTCTTTATAGAGATTTATTTAGTTTTTGAATATTTGATTAATTCCTCTACATATAAAAAATCACCTTGAGTCTGAGTAAGCGTAAAAAGAACAAAACTTTTTAAATTCGGAAACATAGGTTTTGATGGTATTGGGACTGTAGCGTTTGAGTTCTAATAGTTCTTGATAGCTTGAAGGCAGCTGAATGTTTGGTTGCTGTGCTTTGAAAATTGTACTATTTGGTTCAGAAACTAAGGGAGTTGGGTTTAGTTTAGAATAGTCTACAAATGCAATTCCTTTAAATTTTTTAAAAAAAGAATTCAGATTAAAAGCACGCCGATTGAAGTACCAGGTTTTAAGCGAGGCACTCCATTGCGCCCCTTCAATTAATCTCATCCGATTAATAAGATCTTGGTCATAGTCAAAAATTACGTGTACGATTATTTCATCGCGGAGAGTACATGGAAGTAGCTGCAGGTATTTCATGACGTAGAACAGATTTGAGGACTGCTGTACTTCAAATTTAATAAAAAAAGTAAAGCCCTCAACATGAGGGCTTTTAATGGTATGTGCTTGGTTTTTTTACAAGTGAATCACCTCGTCATAAGCATCGGCTACGGCTTCCATCATGGCCTCACTCATAGTCGGGTGGGGGTGCACTGCTTTCAGCACTTCATGTCCAGTAGTTTCTAGCTTACGGCCCAAAACTGCTTCTGCAATCATGTCGGTAACTCCGGCACCAATCATGTGGCAGCCTAGCCATTCGCCGTACTTGGCATCAAAAATAACCTTAACAAAACCATCGGTAGTTCCGCCGGCTTGTGCTTTTCCAGAGGCAGAGAACGGAAATTTACCAACCTTAAGTTCGTATCCTTGTTCTATGGCCTGAGCTTCGGTCAATCCAACAGAAGCAATTTCTGGAGTTGCATAGGTGCAGCCCGGAATGTTTCCATAATCCAAAGGCTCTACATCGTGTCCTGCAATTTTTTCTACACACAAAATCCCTTCAGCCGAGGCAACATGTGCTAGGGCTTGACCCGAAGTTACATCGCCAATAGCGTAATACCCTGGAAGGTTGGTTTGATAAAAATCGTTAACCAAGATCTTGTCTCGGTCAACGGCAATACCAACATCCTGTAGGCCTATGTTTTCAATATTAGTTTTTATTCCAACAGCCGATAAAACAACATCAGCTTTTAGGGTTTCTTCTCCTTTGGCGGTCTTTATGGTTGCAGTAACGCCTTTTCCTTTGGTATCTACCTGGGTAACTTCGGCATTTGTAAGGATGGTAATCCCAGCTTTCTTGAAAGACCGCTCCAGTTGTTTAGAAACTTCTTCGTCTTCGACCGGAACAATGCGGTCTTGAAACTCAACTACGGTTACTTCTGTGCCCATAGCGTTATAGAAGTGTGCAAACTCGATTCCAATAGCTCCAGAACCGACTACAATTAGCTTTTTAGGCTGTTTTTTCAAGGTCATTGCCTCACGGTATCCAATTACCTTAACACCGTCCTGCGGAAGGCTAGGAAGCTCTCTTGAGCGTGCTCCAGTAGCAATTATTATGTTTTTGGCAGCGTAAACGGTTTCTTTATCGTCCAGAGTAACGCTAACTTGCTTGTTTGGAAGAATTTTCCCAAAACCGTTGATTACGTCAATTTTATTTTTTTTCATCAAAAACTGAACTCCTTTGCTCATTCCTGCAGCAACATCACGACTTCGGTTTACTACGGCGTCAAAATCTTTGTCGTAGTCCGTAACTTTAAGACCGTAATCCGATGCGTGTTTGAGGTAGTCAAAAACTTGAGCAGACTTCAATAAAGCTTTAGTAGGGATGCATCCCCAGTTCAGGCAAACTCCGCCAAGGCTTTCTTTTTCAATTACAGCAGTTTTAAGCCCTAATTGAGAAGCGCGGATAGCGGTAACGTAACCTCCTGGGCCACTTCCTAAAACAAGTACATCGTAAGTTGTCATAAATTCATTTTTTAGATGGTGCAAAAATACAAAAAAACTAAGCTAAGAAAAAATGCCTTAGACTTCCTTTTCTGGGTCAAAGGTAATGCTGGCAGAATTAACACAGTAGCGTTTCCCAGAAATCGTTGGCCCATCGTCAAAAACATGCCCTTGGTGTCCGCCACAGTTAGAGCAAACAATTTCGACACGAACCATGCCTAGGCTAGAATCTTTTCTATATTCTAAAGCTCCTTCTATGCTTTGGTCATAGCTTGGCCATCCGCAGCCACTATCGAACTTAGAAGCACTAGCGTATAGCGGTTGGTTACAGCCCTTACAATTGTAGGTTCCGTTTTCGTAATGCGCGTTATATTCTCCTGTATGTGGGTATTCTGTGCCTTGCTCTCTTAAAACACGATATTCTTCATTCGAGAGTAGCTTACGCCATTCTTCTTCCGATTTTTGGATGGGGTAGTTGTTATTCATCGGTTGCAGGAGTAAAAGTTAAGGCAGCTGAGTTGATGCAGTGTCTTTTTCCTGTTGTTTTGCGAGGTCCATCGTTAAACATATGACCCAAATGTCCGCCACAAGTATTGCATTTCAGCTCAGTTCGTGCGTAACCTAGCTTATAGTCGACATCAAATTCAATGTTTTCGGTTGCTCCACGATCAAAAGAAGGCCATCCCGATTTAGAATCGTACTTATCTCTAGAAAAATAGAGTTCGGTGTTGCAAGCAGCACAGGTATAAACCCCTTCTTCGTAAAATTTATCATAGGTTCCGCTAAAAGGAGGTTCTGTTGCCTCATGTCGCAAAACTTGATAAGCCATTCTTGGCAGTTCATTTTTCCATTCGGCATCTGTTTTTTCAACAGCGTATATTTTGCTTTTAACGGCTTCTTTTTTGTTTTGACAACTTGCCATTAAAGGAAATAGGAGCAGGGTGAGTAATATTTTTTTCATATTTAGGGTTGTTTTACAAAGGTACAAATCTTTCAAAGAGTTTGGTTTTAGATTCAAATTGTTTTGATACAGTCTAGATGAAATGCAAATAAGGTGCCAAAAATAAACTTAAAGTAATACTTTAACTAGATAAAAGAACACACACTATATTGAATAAATCAAAAATTTAATCTGTATACATTAAGTCACTGATTAATAATTAATTATATATTACTATAAATAATTCTTATGTAAGTTTTTTTACGAAATAACAGGTAAAAACTGTTTTGAAATAGAATTATTTATTCACAATTTAAAAAGAAAAAATCAATTTTTAGGGCAACTGCTGTTAATGTTCTATATTCATAACTTTAAAACTATTTTATGATCAAGCCAAAAGTTACTTTAGTTAAAGGAAGTAAGAAATTGATAAATGCTTGGGCATTTTATGATTGGGCAAATTCTGTCTATCCTCTAGTAATTTCCTCTGCCATTTTTCCGATCTATTATGGAATGGTTTTTTCCGAAAATAACCAGATAAACTTTTTTGGCTATTCAGTCAAAAATACAGCAATGATAAGTTTTGTTACAGCACTTGCATTTATTGTAGTTGCCTTTATTTCCCCAATTTTATCTGGAATTGCAGATTATGTAGGAAATAAGAAAAAATTCATGAAGTTTTTTGTTCTCATGGGATCAATTTCATGTGTTGGATTGTATTGGTTTAATTTAGAAACAATTTATTTAGGTTTCTTTTTTTATTTTTTAGCTATGATTGGTCTATGGTCAAGTTTAGTTTTTTATAACTCATACTTACCTGATATTGCTTACAAGGATCAACAAGACCGTGCTTCAGCCAGGGGTTACTCTATGGGTTATATAGGAAGTGTCTTGTTGCTTTTATTCAATTTATCTATGGTTATGATGCCCGACGCTTATGGAATTGAGGGTAATGAAACTGAAGCTGCAATGACCGCAATGAAATATTCTTTCATTTCAGTTGGAGTTTGGTGGGCTATATTCAGTCTGTATTCTTTTTATTATTTACCAGTTGGAACTTCTGACCAAAAGGTGACTAAAAATATCATCTGGAATGGTTTTAAAGAATTACGTAATGTTTGGAACGAAATGGCTGAAAACCTTCGTTTAAAGCGCTATTTGATTGCTTTCTTTGTATACAGTACTTCACTACAAACAGTAATGCTTGTAGCTGCCTATTTTGGAGAAGAAGAAATTAACTGGGGTACGGATGCTGATAAAACCGTAGGTTTAATTGTAAGCATCCTACTCATCCAGGTGGTTGCAATTGTAGGGGCTATAATAACAGCACGCTGCTCTGAACGTTTTGGGAATTTAAAAACCCTGTTCGTTATCAATTTAATTTGGGCGGCTATTTGCGTTTATGCATTTTTTATTGAAACGCCCCAACAATTTTATATGATTGCCGGTTTTGTGGGTATGGTCATGGGCGGCTTGCAAGCTTTGTCTAGATCTACGTATTCTAAATTCCTTCCAGAAACAGAGGACACCGCCTCTTATTTTAGTTTTTATGGCGTTACCGAAAAGATAGCTATAGTTATCGGGATGGTTCTTTTTGGAGTTTTAGATCAAATAACCGGAAGTATGCGTACCTCCATTTTGTTTTTTTGTGTATTCTTTGTTATTGGCGCGCTGATGCTTCTTAGAGTGCCTAAAGAGAATAAGGCTTAGTTGTCTTTTATTTCTCTGATTGAGCCCGATCCGCTTACTTTAGTTTTCCGTGATAAGTTGGGACTTCCTATGTAGCGAATGCTTCCAGATCCAGAAACTTTAGCAATGATTTTTTCCGTCACATTGGTTTCTATACGACCAGATCCACTTACAGTAAATTCACCCTCTTCTGTTTTCAACTCTTTTGCTTTAACAGAGCCTGAGCCTGAAAGAGCTGCTTCGAAGTTAGAGCTACTTCCGTATAATTCGATGCGACCAGAGCCCGATAATACGGCTTCTGTATTGTCAGCAGTTAAGCCTACTATGATTTTCCCAGAGCCAGATATTTTCATTATCAATTGATCCGTTTTTATCTGTTCTTCTGAACGGATACTGCCCGAACCGCTTAGTGCTATTTCCCGTAAAGAGTTTAAAGGAACTTGAACCGCAATGGCTTTATGATTTGAAGGCTTTAAGTAATAGTTCTT
>Ga0257120_1002324_pt1 | contig 11502 bp, 8 predicted proteins | sample SI106_10metaG_FD_190153 | JGI IMG/M metagenome (GOLD analysis project Ga0257120, IMG submission 190153) | Marine microbial communities from Saanich Inlet, British Columbia, Canada - SI106_10 | ecosystem: Environmental > Aquatic > Marine > Inlet | place: Canada: British Columbia | collected... | reverse complement strand
TCTTGACCTCGGCGTTAGCTCTATGCAGCTTGATTTGGCTGAACGTGGATTTTCATTTATGCGCGACGGACCGTTGGACATGCGCATGTCACAAGATGGCCCTTCAGCCGCTGATATCGTGAACACCTCCGAGGAAGGGATGCTTGCGAACATCTTGTTCCACTATGGTGAAGAACGCGCCAGCCGCCGTATTGCGACCGCGATTTTGCGGGAACGTGAGATGGAGCCAATCACAACGACACTTCGTTTGGCAGGCATTATTGAAGGTTGTTTGCCGCGCTCAAAACCGGGTCAATCGCACCCTGCAACGCGCAGCTTTCAAGCGATCCGCATTGCAGTGAACGATGAATATGGTGAATTATTCCGTGGCTTGATGGCGGCGGAGCGTGCCTTGAAGCCAGGTGGTCAATTGGCTGTAGTGACGTTCCATTCAGTGGAAGATCGCATGGTTAAGCGGTTCCTGACAGCCAGATCTGGCGCGGGAGGCAATGCAAATCGTTATGCGCCAGAACTGAATGTTGTGCCGGCCCAATTTACCGTTCGGTCACGTAAAGCCATCGGTCCAGATGAACAAGAATTACAAGACAACCCGCGTTCGCGCTCTGCGAAACTAAGGGTTGCGGTGCGTACAGACGCGCCAGCAGGTGAGGTGGATGCTAAGTCGATCGGGATGCCGACGACTGGAAAGCATAAGTAAGGGTGAGTTTGAATGCGTACGGTTTTGTACATTCTAACAGTTATGGCAGTGAGCGCGCTGGCATTTTGGAGCTACCAAGAGAATTATGAAACGCGCAAAGCGTTGAATGATGCAGACAGCGCACGCGGTGAAATCCAGCTGGCACACGCACGACTAGGTGTTTTAAGGGCCGAATGGGCATATTTAAACCGTCCTTCGCGTCTATTAGACCTTGCCGAATTTAACTTTGACCGCCTTGGCCTGTTGCCGATGGCACCGGAACAATTTGGTAACATTGACCAGATTGCATATCCATCAGAGCCATTGTTGCCGATCCTAAACCCGGTTGATGTTTCAAACACGGGTGATCAGCCATGATCCGTATTCCGCTACGCCCGTTGGCACGCATTCTAGACGCTCGCCAAAAGGGCGAAAATCCTGATGCAATTGAGCGTGAAAACAAACGTCTGCGTCACGAAGATATGCAAGCAATGTCACGCGCCCGTGCTGAGGGGCGTTTGCTGGTTTTAGGGCTATTTTTCTTCTGTGCATTTGCTGTTGTTGGTGCGCGTATGGGTGGCCTTGCCACATCTGATCCAGTCGAGCCGCGCTCGGCGGCGTATGGTTCAACGATCAGTGCTGCACGCGCTGACATTGTCGACCGTAATGGAAATTTGCTTGCGACCAACTTTGATACGCACGCGCTATATGCCCAACCGCTTCACATGATTGACCCGCAGGGTGCTGCGGATGGTTTGGTTAAGATCTTCCCTGACCTTGATCACGCACGTCTAATCAAAGATTTCACTGGTGAACGTAAGTTCTTGTGGATTCGAAAGAAAATCAGCCCCGAGCAAATGCAAGCTGTGCACGATATCGGTGATCCGGGTCTTTTGTTTGCCCCGCGCGAGATGCGTCTCTATCCAAACGGTTCGTTGGCGGCGCACATCATGGGTGGTGCATCCTTTGGCAAAGAAGGAGTTGCCGCAGCCGAAGTTATCGGCGTTGCAGGCGTTGAGAAGTATTTTGATGATTATCTTCGTGACCCAGCAAACGGGGCAACCCCATTAGAGCTGTCTATCGATTTGACGGTTCAGGCTGCGTCAGAGCGCATTTTGTACGGTGGCATGAAGTTGATGAACGCAAAAGGCGCGACATCAGTGCTGATGGACGTGCACACGGGCGAAGTTATTTCGGTTGTTTCACTGCCTGATTTTGATCCCAATGATCGTCCTCGTCCAGCAACTACTGGTGATCAATCTGACAGCCCTCTGTTCAACCGCTCCGTTCAGGGCGTGTATGAGCTAGGTTCTGTGTTTAAGATTTTTACGGCGGCGCAAGCCGTTGATCTGGGTCTTGTGAACCCATCGACCATCATCGACACCAAAGGTCCGATGCGTGTTGGTGGTTTTAACATCGGTGAATTCCGCAACAAGAACTACGGTAAATTGAGTGTTTCAGACATCATTGTTCAATCATCCAACCGTGGCACAGGGCGCATGGCTTTGGAAATTGGATCTAAACGCCAAAAATCATTTCTTGACGCAATGGGCTTCTTTGAGCCTACACCGTTTGAGATTGTAGAAGCGGCAGGCGGGCGTCCGTTGTTGCCCAAACGTTGGACTGATTTAAGCAGTGTTACCATTTCCTATGGTCACGGTCTTTCATCCTCACCGATGCACTTAGCAGCAGGATATTCTGCGATAGCCAATGGTGGTCGTGCAGTCACACCTACGTTGTTGAAAAAAACTAGCGTCCCAAAGGGTCCACGGATCATGAGCGAAGAAGCTGCACGCGCGGCCCGTGGCATGCTGCGCAAGGTTGTCAGTCAAGGTACTGCAAGCTTTGGTGAAGTTGAGGGATATGCTGTTGGCGGTAAGACAGGGACTGCTGACAAACCAAAGCCCACAGGTGGTTATTATGAGGACAAGGTTATCGCGACTTTTGCCAGCATGTTCCCAGCGCACGATCCAAAATATGTTTTGATCGTAACCTTGGACGAACCAGTTGAAACGTCTGGCGATAAACCTCGCCGTACTGCGGGTTGGACGGCTGTTCCTGTTGCGGCAGAAATGATCCGCCGCATCGCACCTTTACTTGGAATGCGACCAACCGTTGAACCTCAAAATTTGGCTGATATAACGCTAACCAGCAGCAACTAAGCCACAAAGGCAACGCACATGGTTAAATCGCTCAGCGCACTTGGCCTTATGGCCGCAAACGGCGCGAATCCTGAACTGAGCGGCATTGCCGTGGACAGCCGTGAAGTTCGCAAAGGTTTCCTTTTCGCAGCGATGCCGGGTGTGAAGGTTCACGGTGCTAGCTTCGTTAAAACAGCCTTAGAGCATGGGGCGGTTGCTATCCTAACAGATGAAGAGGGTGCAGCACTTGCCTCAGAAGAAATTAGTGAGTTTGGCGCTGCGGTCGTAATCAGTGACAAGCCGCGCGAAGCCTTGAGCCGCACAGCAGCGTTGTGGTTTGGTGCGCAGCCACGGGTGATGACGGCGGTCACCGGAACGAACGGTAAAACTTCGGTCAGTACATTCGTGCGCCAAATTTGGGCCGAACTAGAATTGGCCGCGGTCAACTTGGGCACTACTGGGGTTGAGGGCGCGTGGACTGCACCTTTGGCGCATACCACTCCTGAACCCATCACACTTCACCGAACCTTGGCTGAGGCGGAGGCCAATGGCATCACCCACGCCGCGATGGAGGCTTCGAGCCACGGGTTGGATCAATGCCGCCTTGATGGTGTGGTGCTTAAAACTGCGGGCTTTACGAACTTCACCCAAGACCACTTAGACTATCACGAAACATTTGATGCGTATTTTGATGCGAAAGCCAGATTGTTTACCGAGGTTTTGGCCCCTGATGGCTGGGCCGTTGTAAATATTGATGACGCACGTGGTGCCGATGTTGTTGCTTTGGCTGCATCACGTGGTCAATCTGTGATGACGGTCGGACACGGCGCTGATGCCAACTTACGTCTGAGTGCACAGCGTTTCGACGCAACGGGCCAAGACTTACGTTTTGAATTTGACGGTAAAACATATCAGACGCGTTTGAACCTTATTGGCGGCTTTCAGGCTGACAACGTGATGTTGGCGGCAGGTATGGTGATAGCCAGTGGTGAAGAACCTGCACATGTCTTTGACACACTTGCACACCTGGCTACCGTTCGTGGCCGCATGGAATTGGCTGCGGCCCGTGACAATGGTGCCGCTGTTTTTGTTGATTACGCCCATACGCCTGATGCTGTTGAGACTGCGTTGAAAGCGATGCGCCCGCATGTGATGGGCCGATTGATTGTGATTGTTGGTGCTGGTGGTGATCGTGATACGGTCAAACGCCCGTTGATGGGTAAAGCCGCGTTTGAAAATGCTGACGTGGTTTTTGTCACAGATGACAATCCACGTTCGGAAGACCCGGCAATTATTCGTGCGGCTGTCATGGCGGGTTGTGAGCAAGCAACCGAAGTTGGTGATCGTGCCGAAGCAATCTTGCGGGCCGTTGACGCGTTGGGGGCTGGGGATGCTTTGCTTATTGCGGGCAAAGGGCACGAAACAGGGCAAATCGTCGGAGATGACGTGCTGCCATTTGATGATGTGGAGCAGGCCAGTATGGCCGTTGCAGCACTAGAAGGACGATTGGCATGAGCAATCTATGGACCTCGAAAGAGGCAGCTGAAGCAACCGGTGGTAAAGTCACAACCGCATGGGTTGCAAATGGCGTTTCGATTGACACACGCACCATTCAAAAGGGTGACTTGTTTGTAGCACTAAGTGCCGCACGCGATGGCCATGAATTTGTGGCGCAGGCGCTGGAAAAAGGTGCAAGCGCAGCCTTAGTTTCGCGCATCCCTGATGGGATGGATGAGAGCGCACCACTTATCATTGTTGAGGATGTTCTGGATGGCCTTGAGGCATTGGGCCGCGCGGCACGTGACCGCACTGATGCGCGCATTGTCGCTGTAACAGGCAGCGTTGGGAAAACATCAACCAAGGAAATGCTTCGTGCGATGTTAGGGGATCAAGGCAAAACCCACGCATCTGTTGCAAGCTACAATAACCATTGGGGTGTGCCCCTGACACTGGCCCGTATGCCGGCCGATACGCAATACGGTGTTATCGAAATTGGTATGAACCACCCCGGCGAAATCGCGCCCTTGTCCAAAATGGCCCGCCCGCATGTGACGTTGATCACGACCGTCGCTGCAGCCCACCTTGAAGCATTTGAAAACGTTGAAGGCATCGCCGTTGAAAAGGCGTCTGTCATGGAAGGGCTGGAATACGGTGGTACCTCTGTCTTGAACAATGACATTGAGACAGCTGCAATTCTGCAGGCCAAGGCGCATGATATGAAACGCCGCGATGTAGGGTTTGGTGAGCATGGGTTCGATTATATTCTGAAGGACGTTAAGATTATTGGCGATACCACGATTGTCCAAGCTGAGGCGCATGAGCAGCCATTGTTGTTCAAGATTGCCACTGCTGGCCGCCATTTTGCGATGAATGGTTTGGGTGCATTGGCCGCATGCGAAGCACTGGGTGCTGATCTTGCGCTTGCTGCTGGATCGCTGGGTCGCTGGTCTCCCTTTGAGGGGCGCGGTGCACGTGAAGTCATCGTACTTGATCCTGTGGAAAATCACTTAACGCTTGAATTGATAGATGACAGTTACAACGCAAATCCGACATCAATGGCTGCGTCGTTAGAGGTTCTGGCAGTTGCAAATGTCGAGGATGTTAAAGGCGGTGTCGCAAAGGGGCGGCGCATTGCATATTTGGGCGACATGAAAGAACTGGGGCCACAAGCCGTAACTTTGCATGCTGATATGGCAGAGCTAAACGCAACACGGGCATTAGACGTGGTTCATTGTGTAGGCCCGCTGATGAAGGCGATGTATGATGCGTTGCCAGACGCGCAAAAAGGGCGTTGGACCGAAACCAGCGCTGAGATGGTTCAGGGCATCCGGCGCGATCTGGACGCGGGTGATGTTGTGTTAGCTAAAGGATCATTGTCGATGAAATTGGCCCTTGTCGTTGACGCGATCCGCAAAATGGGCCATTCGATTGAACCAACGATTTAACACAAGATAATGATTGAAGGAGAGCTGTATGCTCTATTGGTTGTCTGATTACGAGGCATTTAACCTATTTCGCTACATCACAGTGCGTGCTGGTTGTGCCTTTTTGACAGCGCTTTTCTTTGGTTTCATTTTCGGACGCCCTTTGATCAATGTATTGCGCAAGCGCCAAGGTAAAGGCCAGCCCATCCGTGAAGATGGCCCTGAGGGACATTTTGCCAAAGCGGGCACACCGACCATGGGTGGCTTGTTGATTGTCGGAGCATTGTTGACTTCAACCTTGCTTTGGGCGCGGTTAGATAATCCATTTATTTGGATCATCATGTTCGTGACGATGTCATTCGCGGCCATTGGGTTTGCGGATGACTATGCGAAGGTTTCAAAACAAACGACTACCGGTGTTTCGAGTAAAGTTCGCCTTTTACTTGGCTTTGTGATAGCGGGTATCGCGTCTTATCTCGCAACGTTAGCGCATCCTGAGCAGCTTCAATACCAACTTGCGGTACCTGTTTTCAAAGACGTCCTGATCAATCTTGGTTTTTTATACATACCGTTTGCGATGATTGTTATCGTGGGTGCGGCAAACGCGGTTAACTTGACCGATGGCTTGGACGGTTTGGCCATCATGCCAGTTATGATTGCTGCAGGAACGCTTGGCGTCATTGCATATGCGGTTGGCCGTGTTGATTTCACCGACTATTTGGATGTGCATTATGTACCCGGCACGGGCGAAATTTTGATTTTCGCAGCTGGCGTGTTTGGCGGTGGCCTAGGTTTCCTTTGGTACAATGCCCCACCCGCAGCGGTGTTTATGGGCGATACTGGATCTCTTGCGCTAGGTGGCGCGCTTGGTGCCATTGCAATCGCAACAAAACACGAATTGGTTTTGGGCATCGTGGGAGGCTTGTTCGTTGTTGAGGCTATGAGCGTGATCATTCAGGTTTTGTACTTCAAGAAGACCGGGAAACGCGTTTTCTTAATGGCCCCGATTCATCATCACTATGAGAAAAAGGGCTGGTCAGAGCCGCAGATCGTAATCCGGTTTTGGATCGTATCGTTGATCTTGGCACTGATTGGGTTGGCAACACTCAAAGTCAGATAAGCGTTTCGCCTTTCTGCTTAACTTAAATTTAGGGGTTTGGGGGCTTAGCCGCCATTCGGGTAAATCATGATACCAGTCCAAGGTCTTACGGGTAAAAAAGTAGCTGTTCTTGGCTTGGGTCGCTCCGGCCTTTCTGCTGCGCGAGCTTTGCGCGAGGGTGGGGCAACAGCAATCTGCTGGGATGACAATGATGCGGCCCGTGAAGTTGCGCTAGACGAGGGATTTGAATGCGTTGATCTGAAAAAGGCGGGCAGTTTTGACGATGTTTCGCGCCTTATCGTTAGCCCCGGTATTCCACATTTGTATCCTACGCCAAATCCAGTTGTGGCTGCGGCTCTCAAAGTGGGCGTACTTGTGGACAACGACATTGGGTTGTTTTTCCAATCTTTTGCGACACCAGAATGGAACAACTTTGAAAACATGCCGCGCGTAATCGCGGTGACTGGATCAAACGGCAAATCCACGACGTCTGCCCTGATCCACCACATTCTAAGTCATGCCAATCGTCCTGCACAGCTTGCAGGTAATATTGGTCGTGGTGTCTTGGACATTGATCCTGCAATCGACGGCGAAGTTGTGGTGTTGGAACTGTCGAGCTATCAAACTGATCTTGCCCGCAGCTTAACTCCTGATGTTGCAGTCTTTACCAATCTTAGTCCTGACCATCTTGATCGCCATGCTGGCATGGGGGGCTATTTTGCAGCCAAACGTCGTTTGTTTGCCGAAGGTGGTCCTGACCGCGCTGTCATTGGTGTAGATGAAGCTGAAGGCATGTTCCTTGCTGGTCAGTTGAGCGAAGGCGCTGCCGATGACCGTGTGATCCGCGTGTCAGTTGAGGAAAAGCTAACAGGCCCCGGTTGGCAAGTGTTTGCGCGTAAAGGGTTCCTTAGTGAGTACCGCAAGGGCCGTCAGGCCGGATCGATTGATTTGCGAAGCGTTGCTGGATTGCCGGGCGAGCATAATCACCAAAATGCCTGCGCAGCATATGCTGCGTGTCGTTCTCTTGGGATCGCACCGAAAGTTATTGAGGCCGCATTCCATTCCTTTGGTGGCTTGCCGCACCGTAGTCAGACAATCGCAGATGTTGGTGGTGTTCGTTATGTAAACGATAGCAAAGCAACCAACGTTGATAGTGCCGCAAAAGCGTTACACGCCTTCAAGCGCATTCGCTGGATCTGTGGTGGTTTGCAAAAAGAGGGTGGTGTTGAAGAGCTTAATGCTGCCTCTTCAGACGTTATCAAAGCATATGTTATTGGGCGCGAAGCGGCGCAGTTTGCAATGCAGCTGACCGTTGAATCGCAGGTGTGCACAACAATGGCTGAGGCAGTCGCCGCCGCGATGGCAGATGCACAAGATGGCGAAGTGGTTCTTTTAGCACCGGCAACGGCGAGTTTTGACCAGTACGATAGCTTTGAACGCCGTGGCGATGATTTTATTGCTGAGGTCGAAAAGCGCTTAGACGCGTCTTAGTCTGCGGCAATCGCGCGGGCTGCTGCTATGCCTGATGACCATGCCCATTGGAAGTTGTAGCCGCCCAGCCATCCAGTGACGTCGACAGCCTCTCCAATGAAATACAGGGAAGGCAGAGACTTTGCCGCCATCGTTTTTGATGACAGTTCGTCCGTGTCTACACCGCCCAATGTAACTTCGGCTGTGCGGTAACCTTCGGTACCTGAAGGTGCCATCTCCCAGTTTTGCAATTCGTCGATGATTTCGCCCAAGCGCTTATCTGATTGGTCGGCAAGGTTGCCAGTGAGATCCATCTGCGTTGCAAGGTGATCGACAAGGCGGGTGGGCAATAGCTTTGCTAATTCTGTTGTGAGGTTCTTGCGCCCTTGTTCTTGTCGTTTGTCACGCAGTGCATCCATCAACGTATTATAAGGATCAATGTTGACTGAGATGTCTTGGCCTTCAGCCCAATAACTTGAAGCTTGTAAAACGACGGGACCAGAAAGACCGCGGTGGGTGAAGAGCAGCGCTTCGTCAAAGCTTGTGCCGTTTGCGGACACGCGGGCAGGTGTCGCAACACCGGCGAGTGGTGTAAAGCGGTCTTCGGGGAATGTGAACGGAACCAGTGCGGGGCGTGTTTCAGTGAGGCGTAGGTCAAACTGGCGTGCGATGTCATAGGCGAATCCGGTCGCGCCCATCTTTGGGATGGATTTGCCACCAGTGGCAACCACAAGATTTTTGGCCGTGATTGGTTTTGAACCATTTGGGCCAGTCAAAACGGCAGAATATCCGCTTTCAGTCTTGATCAGGTTTTCAACAGATGTCTGAAGGTGCAATTCGACACCTGCATCCTGCATCAGTGTGCGTAACATGGCCACAATCTCTTTCGCAGACACATCGCAAAAAAGTTGTCCCAGCGTTTTTTCGTGCCATTTTATCCCGTGCTGATCCACCAGTTCGACAAAATCCCACTGAGTATAACGGGCCAATGCAGATTTCGCGAAATGTGGATTTTGGGACAAGAACGCATGTGGCGCGCAATGCATGTTGGTAAAGTTGCAGCGCCCACCACCAGAGATGCGTATCTTCTCACCCGGCGCTTTGGCGTGGTCCACAATCAGGACCCTGCCGCCAGCATTTGCAGCGCACATCATTCCAGCGGCACCAGCGCCAATTATCAGTGTATCAATTTGCATATCCCAGCCATTGCCTGACTGGATCGATACCGTCAAGCGCGACTGCGCGATTGGATGAAAACACACTAGCCCACAGAGAAAAACCACGCTATGGTTGCCATAGATCCCGAAAAGGGACATTTTGAGGCAGTGTAAAGGCGATTACCATGACAGAAATGGTCTATGGTGCAGTACCGGTTCAGCGTGGCGAACCGATCCTTCCCAAATGGTGGCGGACGATTGATAAATGGACTTTGTCCTGTGTTTTGATCCTGTTCGCAGTTGGTTTATTGTTGGGGCTGGCATCTTCGCCGCCATTGGCTGCTAAAAACGGATTTTCTTCATTCCACTATGTCCAGCGCCAAGCCTTCTTTGGCAGCGTTGCTTTGGTCGTTATGATCTTGATGTCAATGATGACACCCTTGGTGGTGCGCCGTCTGGCCGTTCTTGGATTCGTTTGTTCGTTTATTGCGCTGACGATGTTGCCGTTCTTTGGAACGGACTTCGGCAAAGGTGCTGTTCGTTGGTACAGCTTGGGTTTTGCATCCCTTCAACCCTCTGAGTTTTTGAAGCCTGGCTTTGTGGTTGCCGCTGCTTGGATGATGGCAGCCAATCAGGAGCTTAATGGCCCACCTGGGCGTACGTGGTCCTTTGCTCTTTGCATCGCGATTGTGTTGATGCTGGCGATGCAGCCTGACTTTGGCCAAGCTTGCTTGGTACTATTCGGTTGGGGCGTTATGTATTTTGTGGCTGGTGCGCCAATGATCTTGTTGGTCGCTATGGCTGCTTTTGTGGTTATGGGAGGTGTGATCGCGTATTCAAGCTCCGAACACTTTGCTCGCCGTATTGATGGTTTCCTAAGTACTGCAGATATCGGTCCAACTACGCAAATGGGGTACGCGACGAATGCCATTCGCGAAGGTGGATTGTTTGGAGTTGGCGTGGGTGAAGGGCAGGTCAAATGGTCCCTTCCAGACGCGCATACCGATTTCATTATTGCGGTTGCTGCCGAAGAGTATGGCCTGATTTTGGTATTATGTATCATCTTGTTATATTGCGGCGTTGTCGTACGCTCCTTGTTGCGCTTGGTACGTGAACGCGATCCGTTCATTCGCCTTGCTGGTACAGGCCTTGCTTGCATGTTTGGAGTTCAAGCGATGATCAATATGGGTGTTGCTGTGCGTTTGCTTCCTGCTAAGGGCATGACATTGCCGTTTGTAAGTTATGGTGGGTCTTCTGTAATTGCGTCAGGTATTGCACTGGGCATGTTGTTGGCCTTCACACGCACACGGCCGCAGGGCGAAATTAGTGACTTACTGGGCCGAGGGCGCATGAGATGAAGACTCCGTTACTTTTGATCGCGGCCGGCGGTACGGGTGGGCATATGTTCCCGGCTCAGGCTTTGGCCGAAGAAATGCTGAAAAAGGGGTGGCGTGTAAAGTTAAGCACGGATGCTCGCGGCGCGCGCTATACTGGCGGCTTCCCTCATACGACTGAGATCGAACAGATCAGCAGCGCGACTTTTGCGCGTGGTGGCATTTTGGCCAAGGCGCTGGTTCCGTTTCGCATTGCTGGCGGCGTTATTGGTGCGGCCTATAAAATGTTGCGCGATCGGCCTGATGTCATCATCGGCTTTGGCGGATATCCAACTATTCCTGCGATGGCTGCTGCTACCCTATTGCGTTTGCCACGTATGATCCACGAACAGAACGGTGTCCTAGGACGTGTGAACACCTTGTTTGCGCCACGCGTTGATGCAGTGGCCTGCGGCACTTGGCCGACCGATTTGGCCGCGGGTATTGAAGGCGTCCATGTTGGGAATCCAGTAAGGGGCAGCATCCTCGATCGTGCGGGGGCAGGGTACATCCAACCTGGAGATTATCCGATGGATCTTCTGGTTATCGGGGGAAGCCAGGGTGCGCGGATTTTTAGCGACATTATCCCGCCTGCAATCGCACAGCTACCTTTGGATATTTTGCGCAATTTGCGTGTGAGCCACCAAGCGCGCGGCGAAGAC
>Ga0257120_1002322_pt1 | contig 11508 bp, 10 predicted proteins | sample SI106_10metaG_FD_190153 | JGI IMG/M metagenome (GOLD analysis project Ga0257120, IMG submission 190153) | Marine microbial communities from Saanich Inlet, British Columbia, Canada - SI106_10 | ecosystem: Environmental > Aquatic > Marine > Inlet | place: Canada: British Columbia | collected... | reverse complement strand
AATGGGTTTCGGTTTTTTCTTAATCTCTTCTGAAAGTTTTGTCAGGGTAGAATAGACTTCAAGAATGTTATTTCCGTCTATACGGTATGCATCCATTCCATAACCAACGCCTTTATCGGCTATACGATCACATCTAAATTGTTCGTTTGTAGGTGTAGACAAGCCGTATCCGTTATTCTCTACAACAAATAGCACCGGTAATTCCCATACAGCGGCTACGTTTAACGCTTCATGAAAATCGCCCTCACTGGTACCACCATCTCCTGTAAATACCGCACATACTTTTTTAGTATTCTTTAGTTTGTTGGCCAATGCAATACCATCTGCTAGAGCTAGTTGGGGCCCAAGGTGAGAAATCATTCCTACAATGTGGTGCTCTTTTGTTCCAAAATGAAAAGAGCGGTCTCTACCCTTCGTAAATCCATTTTTTTTACCTTGAAATTGGGAGAAAAGTCTGCTAAGCGGAATGTTTCTACTGGTAAAAACACCTAAATTTCTGTGCATTGGTAAAATGTACTCATCTTGGTCTAAAGCCTTTGCAACTCCTACTGAAATTGCTTCTTGACCAATACCACCAAACCATTTGGATATTCTACCTTGCCGCAATAAAATCAACATCTTTTCTTCCACCAATCTTGGTTTAAGCAGTGCTTCAAAGAGTTCTTTTAGGAGCGAATCTGAATAGCCTTTACGGTTGTATTTAATTTTCATATTAATTCTATAATTTTGATGTAGCCAAATTATTGAATTATTACGTATTTTGGCATCTTCCTAGCCTTATTTTACAATAAAATAAAGTTTAAGTATTTTACGAGTATGAAAAATCATTTACAGCATCTTTTGTTTTTAGGAAAAGCTCTTTTTTTAGCCTTGCTTTTTTTTGGCTTAAGTAGGTTTGTTTTTGTGTGTTTTACCTTTACTCAGTTTCCTAGTATTTTTAACGATGGTCTTTTGGGTGTCTTTTTACAGGGCGTTCGATTTGATCTTTCTTCTATTGCTTATTTAAATCTGTTTTTTATCCTATGCTCAATTTTACCTACAAGGAAAAGAGAAAAGCCCTTTTACCAAAGGCTATTAAAAGTGTTGTTTATTTTTTTTAACGGCTTCGCTTTATTTTTAAACACGGTAGATATTGTAAACGTTCATTTTACAGGCAAGAGAATGACTGCAGACATTGTTTCCTTTCTTTTTCAGGGAGAAGACGCTACTCATGTTGCAGGTGATTTTATGAAAGATTATTGGTTTCTTTTTCCAATCTTTTTTTTACTGGTTATTGCACTCAATCTAGGGTATACTTTCATTCAAAAAAATCAGTTTTTTTTATACAGAAGTAAAAACAATTGGAAATCTTATGTGCTTTCTTTACTGGTTTTAATTTTTACAGTTTTGGCTATGAGGGGAGGAACCCAGCTAAGGCCATTAAAAAACATTCATGCCAGTTATTATGCCAACGGTAAGTATGTTCCTTTAATTTTAAACACTCCTTTTAGTATTCTCAGTACACTATCGGAAACAGGTTTGCAGGATAAAAATTACTTCAGTTCACAAGAATTAAATACGCACTTTAATGCTGAAAGAACCTTTTCTTCAGATTCTGCCAATGCAAAAAATGTGGTGGTTGTTATTTTAGAAAGTTTTGCCAGAGAATACATTGGTGGATACAATACCTTTAGAGGGTACACTCCTTTTTTAGACAGTTTAATGCTACACAGCACTGTATGTACGAGTGCTTATGCCAACGGGAAGAAGTCTATCGAAGGAATTCCGGCAGTACTTTCCGGCATACCAGCCTTGTCTGACAAACCCTTTATTTTATCTCAGTACGGTACGCAAAAAGGCAATAGTATTGCGGCAGTTTTAGCTGGCTTTGGCTACAACTCTTCTTTTTACCACGGTGGACACCCAGGAACCATGGGTTTTGATGCCTACGCAGAAATTGCTGACTTTGATGCGTATTTAGATATGAGTAATTACCCAAATTCTGAGGCAGATTACGACGGTAAGTGGGGAATATTTGACGCACCTTTCTTGCAGTTTTACAAAACTGAGTTAGACCGCAAACAGCAACCTTTTTTCTCGTCTATATTTACCTTAAGTTCTCATCATCCATACACCATTCCCGATCAATACAAAGGCGTTTTCCCAAAAGGAGATCTTCCTATTCATGAAAGTATTGGGTACAGTGATGATGCCCTGAAACAATTTTTTGAAGAAGCTAAAAAATCGAGTTGGTTTTTAAATACCATTTTTGTGATTACGGCAGATCACACCTTTAAATCTACTCAGGAATCCTATCAAAACTCAAACGGCATGTACGCGATTCCTTTACTCGTTTACGAGCCCTCTGTTGGCTTGCCAGACACCATAACTAAGGTTTGTCAACAAACCGATATTCTGCCTACTGTTGTGGATGTATTAAACTTAGACACCAGCCTTGTATGTTTTGGAAATTCTATTTTCGATACAACAGGTTTTGCCATAAATTACCTAAATTCCATATACCAATATTTTGAAAATGATTATTTACTTCAGTTTAATGGCATTGAGAGTATTGGTTTGTACCATGTTAAAACCGATTCGATTTTAAATGAAAATAGACTAAATCTGGAGTCCTTTCGGGCCAAGAAAATGGAACGCAAAGTCAAGGCAATTATTCAAGACTACAATGCTCGAATGATTCACAATAATTTGAAATTAAATGAATAAAAAAAGTCTTCATTTTATAATTAATCCTATTTCGGGTACTGGAAAACAACGCGGAATAGAAAAGAAAATTGAAACCATCATTGATGCTGCTATTTTTGAAGTTTTTATTCATTACACTGCTAAAAAAGGACATGCAATAGAAATTGCAAAAGATTTGGTAGCCAACAATGCTTTTATGATTGTTGCTGTAGGCGGTGATGGTACTGTAAACGAAGTGGCTCAAACTATGGTGAACAGTGCCTCTATTTTAGGGATTGTTCCTACAGGTTCTGGAAATGGTTTGGCGCGTCATTTAGGCATACCTCAAAATACAAGCCATTCTTTAAAACGGCTAAACACTCTAAGGACCAAACAAATTGACTCTTGCTTAGCCAATACTTCTTTTTTTATAAATGTGTCTGGAGTTGGTTACGACGCTCACATAGCGCATTGTTTTGCCCAAGACAAAAGGCGAGGCATACAAACGTATATAAAACTCATACTTTCTGAGTGGTGGTCTTATTCTGTTAAAAGGTACCGCATTGTAGCAAACGAAGGCGAGTGTTTTAATGGAGAAGCGGTGCAGATTAGTTTTGCCAACGGTTCTCAATTTGGAAACAATGTTGTTATATCGCCTCAATCTATTGCAGACGATGGCCAAATTGAATTGTGTATTGTGAAGCCTTTTAAGTTTTATGAAGTTCCTTTTTTATTTTTAGCCTTACTTACCAGCAGATTATACCGCACCAATAAAATGGAAATTATTACCTGTTCTTCCGCTAAAATTTATTGTTCAAACGATCGGGTTCATTTAGATGGAGAGCCAAGTGAATCGATCAACTCGATTGCTTTAAAAGTGCTACCCAAAAGTATAAGAGTGCTTGCTGTTTAAGTTTATCAGCCAAATAAATTTCAATAGCATTAACTAAACATCTTCATTTCGAATACATTTGTTATTTTAGCTTTAAATTTCTTTATATGACTACATTTAAAAATATCCCAAGTATAGATTTAGCCGATTTTACCCATGGTGATGAGGCCTTGAAAGCTGCTTTTGTTAAAAATTTAGGAGAAGCCTATGAAAACATTGGTTTTGTTGCAGTTAAAAACCACGGCTTAAGCCCAGATCTTACCGAGATGTTGTACGCGCAAGTTCAGCACTTCTTTGAAATGCCAGTTGCACAAAAAGAGAATTACGAAATTAAAGGTTTAGGAGGTCAAAGAGGCTATGTGTCTTTTGGTAAAGAACATGCCAAAAATAGAAACGAAGGTGATCTTAAAGAATTTTGGCATTTTGGCCAAAACGTTCTTGATCAAGATCCAATTAAAGCAGAGTATCCAGCCAATGTTTTTGTAGAAGAGTTGCCAGAATTTAGTCAGGTTGGGCTTGAGGTTTACGCCAAGTTAGAGGCCGCTGGAAAGGATATATTAAGAGCCATAGCACTTTATTTAAATTTAGATGAGCATTATTTTGATGCCAAAATTCACAACGGAAACAGCATTCTCAGACCCATACATTACCCACCTATTACTGCTGCGCCTAAAAATGCGGTGAGAGCTGCCGAGCATGAAGATATTAATTTAATTACGTTACTTATGGGGGCATCCGCAGATGGCTTACAAGTATTGAATAAAAATGGGGAATGGATTGCGGTAACGGCCTTGCCAGAACAAATTGTTGTGAATGTGGGGGATATGCTTCAGCGTCTTACAAACAATAAATTAAAATCGACCACACACAGAGTGGTTAATCCGCCAAAAGAAAAATGGGGAACTTCTCGTTATTCCATTCCTTTTTTCTTGCATCCTCGCTCCGAAGTATCTCTAGATTGTTTGGATTCTTGTATCTCAGAGGCTAACCCAAAACGCTACGAAGAGATTACTGCTGGTGCCTATTTAGAGGAACGAATAAGAGCACTTGGCTTAAAAAAGTAGTCGTTACATTTCTAGTCGTTTTACGTTTACTTACTCGGTTATTAAAAACAACATTTGTTTGGAATTTAAACAAGAATTTTTGTCCTTTGATTACTCAGGTATAAATTCCAAATTTTGGAATTATTTTGGCAGGTAGTTTTACTATATTTGTGCGAAATTTCAATTCATGAAAGACTTATTACATACGTACGAAAATAAAGAAGCCGAAATTGTTTTTGAATGGAACGATACAGAAACAGAAGCGAAGGGTTGGGTTGTCATTAACTCTCTTAGAGGTGGTGCTGCTGGTGGCGGAACGCGTATGCGTGTGGGCTTAGACAAACATGAAGTGCTTTCTTTAGCCAAAACCATGGAAGTAAAATTTACCGTTTCTGGTCCTGCAATTGGGGGCGCAAAATCGGGTATTAATTTTGATCCTAGCGACCCTCGAAAAAATGGCGTATTAGAGCGCTGGTTTAAAGCCGTTGCACCCATACTTAAAAGTTATTACGGCACTGGAGGCGATTTAAATGTGGATGAAATTCATGAAGTAATTCCAATGACCAGCGCTTTGGGTGTTTTACATCCGCAAGAAGGCGTTTTTAACGGTCACTTTAATCCAACAACTCAAGAAAAAGATCTGGCGATAAAGCAATTGCAAGACGGTGTTTTACTTCCGGTTAACGACGCTAGCTTAACTCCAGACCCTACTGGTAAATATACCGTAGCAGACATGATTACAGGCTACGGCGTTTCTGAGGCTGTAAATCATTACTACTCCATTTACGGTGGATCCATTAAGGGGAAGCGTGTTATTATACAAGGTTGGGGAAATGTTGGCGCTGCTGCTGCTTACTACCAATCGCAGCTTGGTGCTGTAGTTGTAGGTATTATTGATCGAGTAGGAGGTCTTATTAATACAGAAGGCTTTACAACCGAAGAAATTAAAACTCTTTTTTTAAAGAAAAATGGAAATTTCTTGAATGCAGAAAACATGCTTTCATTCAAAGAGGTGAATCAAAGAATTTGGTCTGTGGGTGCCGAAATATTTATTCCTGCTGCTGCTTCTAGATTGATTACCAAAGCACAAATAGATATTATGAAAGGCAAAGGGCTAGAGGTAATCTCTTGTGGTGCTAATGTTCCATTTGCCGATCAAGCTATTTTCTTTGGGCCTGTAGGTGAGTATACAGACAGCCAAGTTTCGGTGATTCCAGATTTTATTGCCAACTGTGGTATGGCCAGAGTATTTGCCTACCTTATGCAGGCCAATAGCGCTATGACTGATCTTTCGATTTTTGACGACACCTCCAAAACCATAGAAAAAGCCATGCGAAAAGCGCACAAAGCCAACAACGCTAAAACTCAGATCGCTAAAACAGCTTTTGAAATCGCCTTAAACCAATTAGTATAAACTCAATATTTAGTACCCAAAACACAAAACTATGTTTTTAACCTTAATGATTATCGTATTTGTAGTTGGTTATGCAGCCATTGCACTAGAGCATCCTATTAAAATTGACAAAGCAGCTTCTGCCTTAATTACCGGTGTTTTGGTATGGACACTTTTTGTCTTTACTGGAGCAGACAGCCACTTTATTGAAGAAGAGTTGTTACATCACTTGAGCGAAATATCCAGTATTCTATTTTTCTTATTGGGTGCGATGACCATTGTTGAGTTAATTGACGCTCACGAAGGTTTTGCTATTATAACCGATAAAATTACCACGACTAAAAAAGTGAAGTTGCTTTGGATTATTAGTGTATTAACCTTCTTCTTTTCTGCAGCTTTAGACAATTTAACCACTTCTATTGTAATGATCTCTTTGCTCAGAAAATTAATAGGTGATAAATACGACCGATGGTTTTTTGCAGGGATTGTAGTAGTGGCAGCAAATGCCGGTGGAGCCTGGTCTCCAATTGGCGATGTTACCACAACCATGCTTTGGATTGGAGGTCAGTTAACTACAGCAACTATTATTTCTACCTTATTTATACCGAGTTTAGTTGCCATGGTTGTTCCTTTACTGGTACTAACCTTTACCTTAAAAGGCAATGTGGCCAGACCTGTTACGAAAGAAGGCTTGGAGCATTACATCAATCCAACTACTGCTTTCGAACGCAACTTAATCTTCTTTTTAGGACTTGCAGGCTTATTGTTTGTTCCTATTTTTAAAACAGTAACCCATCTTCCTCCATTTATGGGAATGATGTTGAGTTTAGGTGTGATGTGGGCGGTAACGGAAGTCATTCACAGCTCAAAAAATAGAGAAGACAAATCTCATTTATCCGTAATAGGTGTTCTACGTAAGGTAGATACGGCAAGTGTATTGTTCTTTTTAGGGATTTTATTAGCCGTTGCAGGGCTTCAGTCTGCCGGCCACTTAGCTGTTATGGCTGGAAGTTTAAACGATGCTTTTGACGGAAATATATACGCAATTAACATTGTTATAGGCTTACTCTCTTCTATTGTAGACAACGTTCCATTGGTTGCCGGATCAATGGGTATGTATGAAGTTGCAGAGGCTGGCGCTTTTGCACAAGACGGTGTTTTTTGGCAATTTTTAGCTTTTTGTGCCGGTACGGGTGGTAGCGCTTTAATCATAGGTTCTGCTGCGGGTGTTGCCGTTATGGGATTGGAGAAAATAGACTTTGTGTGGTATCTAAAAAAGATTTCTATCTTAGCTCTAATAGGATACTTCGCTGGGGCGGGTACTTATATTTTAATGCAATCTTTTTAATTTAATTACGTTCTTAAGGAATAATAAAAAATCGTATGAACACTCTTTTATTTCAAATTCCAGTAGCTGTAGATTCTTTAGCAATGGATGCCGTTCTTGCCAACGAACCTGTAGCGAAAACCCTTTCTATTATTGATCTAATCACCAGCGGTGGTGTAGGAGGTCAATTAATTATGGCAACCCTTGCATTGCTCTCTATTTTGACCGTTTATTTTTTTGTAGAGCGTTTTCAAACCTTAAAAAATGCAACTAAGGTAGATGTTCATTTTACAAATCAGGTTAAAGATTTTATAGCCGACCATAAAGAGTCTTCTGTTTTGGCTTTGTGCAAGCGAACGCCATCTCCTGTTGCTCAATTAATTGCAAAAGGAACCGTATTAAGAAACGAATCGCCCAAAGTAATTCAAGATGCCATGGAGCGTCAAGGTAATTTAGAGGTGTACAAATTGGAGCATAACTTAGCTTCTTTGGCAACCATTGCTGGAGCAGCGCCAATGATTGGTTTTTTAGGAACCGTTATAGGAATGATACTTGCCTTTCATGAAATGGCCAGTGCTGGAGGTCAAATTGACGTAGAAATGCTCTCTAAAGGTATTTATACAGCCATGACTACTACGGTAGCAGGTTTAATTGTAGGAATTGTTGCTTTTTTAGCCTACAACAATTTAGTGGTTAAGGTTACCAGTGCTACTTTTAAAATGGAAGAAGCCACAGCAGATTTTTTAGAAATGATCGCCAAATCAAAATAAGATGGCTTTAAAATCTCGAAATAAAGTAAGCGCCGTTTTTAGTATGTCATCCATGACAGACATAGTGTTCTTGTTGCTTATTTTCTTTATGCTAACTTCTACCTTGGTAACCACCAATGCACTTGACCTAGTGCTTCCAAACAGCACTGCCCAAACCGTAAAAAAACAAAGAGTATCGGTTTCTATTAATGAAAACCTAGAGTACTACATTGACAAAGAACGGGTTGAATTAAAATACATAGAAGCTGAATTAATTGAAAAACTTGCAGGGCAAGAGGAGCAGGTGGTTGTTTTACGCGTAGACAAAGCTGTAGCTATAGAACATGCAGTAGCGGTTATGGACATTGCCTACCGAAATAAATTTAAAATTGTACTAGCGACCCAACAAAAGAAATGAGCTTTTTAAATAACAAACAAAAACGCAGCGCTGCAGTAGGTACTTTCCTGGTGCATTTGGCCTTGTTTTTTGTTTTTTATTCCTTTGGATTGCAGTATATGGACCCTAAAGTAGAAGAGGGGATTGCCATAGAATTTGGATACAACGACAGCGGGATGGGTGAGGATGTTACCCAGTCTGAAGAAGTGGTAACCGAAATTTTAGAACAAGTAAAAACCATTGAGGAAACCACGGTAGAAGAACTCAATGAAATAACCGAAGAGGTTGTAACCCAAGAACTAGAGGAAGCGCCCTCGATAACCGAGAAACCAGAGTCGGAAAAGAAACAAGAAATTACTCCCGAACTCATAGAGGAAGAAAAACCAAAGGCAAGTGAAGAGCTGCAGCAAGCCCTCTCGAGCCTATTTCAAAGCAACACCACCACCGAAGCCGGCGATACTGATACGCTCGGTGCACAAGGGGCTATTTCTGGTACTATAACAGGCGCTGAAACAGCTGTGGGTGGTGATGGAAACTCTGCTGACGGTTACGAACTGGGCGATAGAAAAGCCATACGTAAACCCAAACCTAAGTACTCGTGCAACGAAACCGGACTTGTGGTTATTCGGGTATGGGTAAACAGTGAAGGAAAGACGTACAAAGCAGAGCTAGACCTAAAAAACACGACAGACACTTCGCCTTGTTTGATTAAAGAAGCCAAAGCTGCTGCCTTACAAACAACTTGGTTTGCAGATACAAGTGTTGAGCCTATTCAAATTGGAAGTATAACCTACAATTTTAGAAAGCAATAGTTTTTGGTTTTCTTCGGTGCTTTAATTTTATTTAAACATGACGTATCAACAAACCTTAGATTGGTTGTTTCACCAATTGGCTTCCTTTCAACGTGTCGGTAAATCTGCCTACAACGAAGACTTAGGTAATATTACAGCACTGTGCACGCAGTTAAACAATCCGCACAAACAATTTAAGTCCATTCACATTGCCGGTACAAATGGCAAAGGATCTACCGCTCATTTACTGGCTTCTATTTTACAAGAACAAGGGTATAAGGTAGGTTTGTACACCTCGCCTCATTTGGTAGATTTTAGAGAACGGATAAAAGTAAACGGTGCAATGATAGCTGAACATGATGTGGTTGACTTTGTTGCCGCACAAAAAGAGACGTTTAAGAACCTTGGCGTTTCCTTTTTTGAAATGACCACGGCATTGGCTTTTCAGTATTTTGCAAGCCAACACGTAGATCTGGCAGTTATAGAAACCGGACTAGGAGGTAGGTTAGACGCAACAAATCTCATACAGCCAGAACTCTCCATCATTACCAATGTAGCCCTAGACCATCAAAACCTGTTGGGAAATACGGTAAAAGAAATTGCTACAGAAAAAGCCGGTATTATTAAAGAGAACACGCCTGTGGTTATTGGCCCTACCACAAACGAGGTAAAACAATTGATGCGCTCGGTAGCCGAGCTAAAAAAGGCACCCTTAACTTTTGCAAACCCACAAACCCACTATACAAGTGCTTTGCTTGGCGCTTGTCAGCACGAAAATACGGCTACCGTAGTGGTCGCAGTAAATCAATTGCGTTTGCGTAACTGGAGCATTAGCGAAACAGCACTTTCTAGAGGCTTGGCTAAGGTTGTACAAACGACGAACTTAAGAGGGAGGTGGGAGCAAATAGCCACGTCGCCAAAGGTAATTTGCGATACCGGACACAACCTCCATGCAATGCAAACTATTGCAGCGCAATTGCAAAAGGAAGTGTACCAAAACTTATGGATTGTATTGGGCCTGGTGGCCGATAAGGACGTAAGCGGACTTTTGGCACTTATGCCTCGTACTGCACAGTATATTTTTTGCCAAGCCAGCATACCCAGAGCCTTAAACGCAGAAGCGTTAGCAGAAAAAGCTGCTGCATTTGCTTTAAAAGGTAGGGTGGTGCAAAACCCCAAACAGGCACTGCAAAAAGCGCAAGCACTTGCAAATGAGAACGATTTGATCTTTGTAGGCGGAAGTACATTCGTTGTTGCAGAAATTCTTTAAAATTCTGCTAAATTATTGACCTGTTTGTTTGTGCTAGTCCCAAAAGGATTTCTATATTTGCACTCGCTGATCTAAATATCGGCAACGTTCTTTTTAAGAGATTAGGGCAATTAGCTCAGTTGGTTCAGAGCACCTCGTTTACACCGAGGGGGTCGGGGGTTCGAATCCCTCATTGCCCACCACCTTTTCTTTACGTATTGAAAACCCTTTATTGGGGCAATTAGCTCAGTTGGTTCAGAGCACCTCGTTTACACCGAGGGGGTCGGGGGTTCGAATCCCTCATTGCCCACCAAAAAACCTTTGCGATTTTCGCGAAGGTTTTTTTTGTATCCATTTTTTCCCTTTTCCCATTCTCATTTTTAAACATTCCTGTACCTCATTTGTCTGCTTGAGTTCTGTTGCACACACTCGTTAAGATTTTTTAACACATTTAAGTATTTAAATACATATATAATATATACATTTGTCTATATGTATTGCTTGGAAGCAGTAAAGCAGGAGCAAGGTAGCGTTAATGTCACCCAACTTAAGGGAAATGTAAAATAGAACGCATACGTTCCGAATTCAAACGTGTGGTCCAGCAAGTGGGGAAAACCTATGCAGCCACTCTAAAATCTGAATAGGCAATTGTATAATAAAACATACTATTCTCATGAAAAAAATTAAATTAAAAAGCATTGTTGCCATGCTCGCCCTGTTTATGGCAGCCGTATTTGTAGAGGTACAAGTTCCTGTACCTACAGAAAACACCCAAGAAGCACGCTTCCTTGGCATTGGCATCAAAAAAGAGGTGGGACCCTGTACTTTTGGAAATATAACAACTTGGAATACTTTCACCATTTTTTACATACAATTGGGCAAAGGGTGGAATTCTAGTAAGGGTTGTTGATCATATCAATGAACTACTTATAAATTTATGGGGGCAAGGCATTGCCATTGCCCCCATTTTAAACCCCAAGCCAAATGAAATTACTATTAAAAT